>Ga0099823_1004917_pt1 | contig 13195 bp, 7 predicted proteins | sample CowpearedBW_FD_76831 | JGI IMG/M metagenome (GOLD analysis project Ga0099823, IMG submission 76831) | Root nodule microbial communities of legume samples collected from California, USA - Cow pea red BW | ecosystem: Host-associated > Plants > Roots > Nodule | place: USA: California | collected... | reverse complement strand
TTTTTTTTTGTTTTAGGGATAAAGAGGAACGTGGTGTGTGTTGTGGTCCCTAATGTGATGATGATAGCTACTTCTTCTACTTCGCACTCCCTCGATCCTTTTCATAACGTGTGCAAAATAAACCACGAACCAGACTCTGTGATTCTACTCCGTCGTTTCACTCGTTCCCTCTTGCGTTTTGCTCCAACCACCCACACCAGTCACTAGCTCGCTTTAGCGGGAATCTAATATTGTAAAAAAATATAAAAGTAAATGGTCGGAAAAAGAGAGGAATTAATCCGGCACGTGCGATGCTTTTTTTTTCATTTCTTTATTATTCATATTTTACTATTTAATTATTATCATTTAGTAATAAATATTCTATTCTTAAGAATTGAAAATGCTTATAGATATAAAATTACTGTATTAATTATTTGACTTTCTTTCCTTTTATTATGTAAGTAGGACCTCTGACGCAAATGAGGTAAGGTCATGTGTTAAATTTCAAACAATTTAATGTTTACTCAGAAAAATAAACTTAAGTATAAAGTTATAGTTTTAATAGAATGGAAATTTCAAAGTTACTATTTAAGAATTTATTATAATTACATTATTAATGTAATGTATTTCGTTTAGTTATTAAATTGCTGATAAAATTAAATTTTCTTTATGCTCTTATTAGTATCTACCGATTTTAATATAGTTTTTTTAATGACAACGTTCTTGAATTTGAATAATCATCAAGCCTGAACACGGTTTTCTAATTCTGTACAATGATTAAAACTTTCAAATAATTTTAGGACATTATTTGTTTTTCATTTCATTTTTGGTTAACGTTTACTAAATTTAAATGAAAAATATCTACAAATAACAAGATAAAATGTTTGAAGCAAAAGAAGGTTCATGGTGCATTTCCCTCATAACTACAAACTAACTAACTAACGTATACGTCACATTCTAATTTATAACCCTATAACATTTTTTCGTTAAGAAACCTATTATATAAATTTGAAATTTTTTCACTAAAAAACAAAATAATAACACTTTATCACAAAGTGTATGAGTAAGTAGCAACACATTTTCTAGGATTATGGAAGAGAAAACTTCATACACACGCCACATTCTGAAATATGACATTTTTTTTTCACCACATATAAAAATAATTTTATATTTCACGAAAAAAAAATGACCATGTAATAAGAGTGTAAACAATTTTACATGTACAATCACAAATGATGTGTGATAATTTTAATTTTTAAACTAATTATATTAAAGGTTATACCAATAGTTATCATTATCATTTTTTGTACTTTTGTGGTTGCAATCTGGTGAGAATTCTTTGATTAAGCTTGTTAATGTAAAACCGTTATTACATTTATGGTTTATGTATTTATTCACTGTATACATTAATGTAGTCATTAAATGAATTTTAATATAAAGATAATAATGTCTATTATGATAAATTTTTATAATTTTTTAAATAAGTGATAAATAAAAAAAATACTAAAACATCATTACAAAATTAACCATGTTACTACAATATTAAATTTATAACTAAATAATGTAATAAAACTATAACCCTTTTTAATAATGTTAACTCTACATAGATGTTATGATTATATCTCTGGCCATAGATACATGAAATAACATTTTTAATTGTAAGTGCTCTTATATATATTTTTAATATAAAATGTTGATATTTAGATAAATTTTGTTTTTGTTTTATCTTCTTAAGAAGATTTTTTCGATACTGTGGGGTTTTTTTTTAGATATAGCATTTTTTTTATATGTTGACTTGTATATTTATTGTCAGTCATTTTAATTACTCCTCAGTGTTAGTTATATTTATTTCTCAAAACCCTTTTCTTATGTATCGTAATTTCTTTTTTCACTTTTCACTAATTCTCCTATTATTTACCCTCTTCACTACTCTTAGTTCATTGTTTTCTCTAACTTTAGAATTTTCCGTATAGTATGTTACTTTTTATTAGACAACAAAATGTATGTATATCATAATTATTTATATTATCTATAATGATATAAGTGTAATATTTAATTTTCAAATGTATATATTTAGTTATATATGGTTAATTCCATCTCTTCCCTTTTGATTTACTGTCACCTAAAAATTTGTTCTTTTATATATTAATATTAAATATTTATATTTGTTTTGATTAGAATTTTAACAATATGATGATGAAGGTTCTCTAACTCGACTCAATTAGTTTTAGTAATTTTTTCTATAATTTGCATGATCATTCTTATTAAAGGTTCATGAACTTACATGCTACATCTCTTATGCAACTAAAATTGTACAAGTTGTACGATATCAACATGTTACGAATAAGTCTACTTCACTTGGACCTGGTACTTTGACTAATTATTTTGAACTTGGCGTTTTCTTCTTATTTTATAAGAAAATTTTAAAAAAATATATTCAAAACGACCTTATTTTACATGAAATTATCATTAATTGAATCATAATAACATTAATTCTTTTTATCAAAATTAATGTCGATTTATATATAATACATAAGACAGTGGTGTAAACAAATCCTCTTTTGAGACATTTTATGCATACCAAAATTCATTTCCAATGGGTAAGTACTTTTTTTATAAATAATTTTTTATTATTTTTTATCAAAATCCTAAAAAGAAGAATGTGTGTGGTTGCATTCTAGTTGTCGTGTCTACCTGTCCATGGCGAAAAGTAGTAACATCTACACCTGTAATGCATAGTCACAAATAATGATAAGGTCACTACTCGAGTTGGCATGTTCAATAACATTATGAATTATAATTTTTATTTGTATGGACAAAATTATAAAAAAGAAAAAGTAAAAGTTAATGCAAAATTTGAGATTTACGTGTAAAAAAATATATGTAGAAAATATATATATATTATGATCTAAAATATTCAGATAATGATTTTATCATTTTTTTAATATCGCATTTAAATTTGTTATAATCTTTATTTATATGGTTGATGTTGTGATTTATAACGTTGTGTTATAATCGTTGGAGTTAATCATAAAATAAATTATCTATTTTCATATTATTGATGAATATTCTTTTTAATAGTTTATTAATAAAAAATTACATAATTCGTATAAATAATTGACATCTTGAAACCCTAAGATAGAAAATTATTAATTTTACTTTTAATATGTAACTTAATCTTTCATTTCCAAACAAAAAAAAGCACAATTAATATATATATTTTTAAATATTTTCATATATATTTCCAAGTCTCTCTCACCTAAGACTTGTTATACTCAAGTTTGTTAGAAATTAACTTACTTTTTAAATAAATAAATAAATAATCCTGTGATTGACATTGTGAAGGATTTTGAGAAATTTATTTTGGACTATTGTGGGGTCAACATATAATAATGGGTCAGACTGATTTTTTATAAGGTAATTTTAGGTCTTATAATATATGATTTTAACCTAAACTTATGACTTTTGCGACGAGCACTTATTTGAAGAATACTCAGGTTTTTATCATTCACAAAATTTTATGGAATTTTTTATAGACTTTAAATTAGATTATTTAAAAAGTAATGTTTAAATAGTATAAACTCAAATAAAAAATTCACCTGAAATAAAACACACTTGTTGATAGACTTGCTTCCTGGAACATAATAAGTGGGTAATCTACTAGGAAAGCCTGTTTCTGCAGTATCTCTGCATGCATGGACCGTCTTTTCTGTCAATTTTATTACCATGCAATTGTTTTCAATTGGATACTTGGTTACATATTTTCAAACACCATTTTCATTCAATCAACACTCACAACCCAATCAACTTAGTTAATTACATGTTTCGACACTTTAACTTCACATTTTCTTCTTTATTTTTAATTAGTAATATTTTATAGTTTTGATTCACACCTTCGCCTAAGCAAGTTTTGTTTTCATTTTTAATTAACATTCTTGGAAATTTGTTATTTTGTTTCCATTTATTTTTATCGGTTTCCTTTTTAATTTTCGGATTACCTTTTAAAAGAACGTTGAAATAACACATCTCTCCCATAATGCAGCGGTCAACAAATCCAATTATTTTGTTTGTTGGTTTAACAAAATTGATTTTCTTTAAAAAAATAAAATAAATGATGAGGTAATTGAAAAGTAGAATAAAATAAAATAAAATAAAATAAATCAGAAATGTTGAGCAGAGAGAAAATGGAAATGGCAATAGCTGCATAAGCATAGATGGAATGAGAGTGGAAAAGAAAGAAAGAAAGCAGAAATGAATCCCACGTCAATATCAGGAGGTGAGAGTTCAAAACAAAACTGACACAGAAAGTGAGAAAATCAAGCACACACGCCACCACCACCTCATTGCCTTCGCCGGCAAACGCCACCGAAAAACCTAACGGCCACACCGTCGATTCAATTCAACCTCTCTCTCTCTCTAATTCTTAGTAAGAATCTTCGACGGAATTTCTCTTTCTATCACTTGTCTCGCGATGAGGTTGAGATTGATTTGAATCGAGTTTTTACTTTTCCAATTGCGCGGCGATTTGGAGAATTTCGTTTGCGATGAACATGCCGCCGAAGCCGAACCAGGTGGTAGTGAGAGACCTCGTCGAGGAAGCCAAAAAACGGATCGTCATCCTCGTCGTATGCGTCGTAGGAATCTCCTATCTCATGTCATGTGAGTTTCACTTTCGTTTTCCTTCACTTCATTTGGTTACGTGACTGTTTCTGTTTAATCAATTCCAATTGAGAGAGTAGTTTGTATGCTTTTGCTTGTGTTGGTTTCAGTATTTTTTTTTTTCTAGTAGTTATGATAATCTCGTGCTGAGGGTTTTGCAGGCATAGTCGGTATTGCATTACTTGCTGTACGATGAATGGTAGGGATAAATTCGTGTGGTATTTAGCATCAATTGCACCTGATTATGGAAAAGCCAATTTTAACAATGCTGTTGAAGTTAGGACATAGGATCGATGGTTTATCAGTTTTTAGAGAAGATGACGTCGTTTGGAGCTGTTTTGTAGGAAAGATGTTGGGAGGTTTTCAGTGGGAGGAAAAATCTGCTGGATTCCACTTATCCTTCTTGTTGCTCTTAGAAAGCAAAATATAGATTTATTGTCAAATTAGGAGCATTGATTCTCAACCGATAATTTTTAGTACAAAGTGTTCCTAAACTTTTCACTATCAAAGAGTAGCTGCTTTTTTCTTTAATTCCTATAGATGTATTGTTTCTTTGTTCTTGTTGGTGATGTAATACGGTACTAACCAAAGTGAGATCCATTATGGAAACATGAAATGCTGGAAAGAATTTGGGTTAGCAATCATTGTGGCAAAAACCTGGCATGTACTAGGTAGAATCTCAAGATTTCTGGACAACTGAGGGAACTGCTATTATCTTCTAACATAGAGGACACTACTATAGATATTGCAAAATCCTGGATGTTGTAAGAAATGTCAACAACAGTTCAGAACTTTCATAATATATACATATAGAAACAAGAATCTAGCTCTATCATAGTCACCTTGAGATTGGCAAAAAACAATTTTATGAAACCTCCTAAAATAGGTACTATGAAGATCATATCAGTTTTATTAGAATTCGTTGTGAAATTTTGTTTGACCTCTTTTGTCATGCATTGCAAAGTCTTTTTGCCCCGTTGTGGACCCTGAATATATGTGTGATGATGTAGTCACGTAGGTACTAACATTTATGGTCTCTTTTTTTGTTGTGTCCTTATGCATTTTTGTGCGTTTCCAATTTAGTATTAGCGAGATAAGAAAAACATGACCATAATTATATTTGAGAAGATGGCAGTGGAAACTTGATCAAAAATAATTCTGACTGTGAAAAATGAGTAGAGTTCAGTGAAGGATTTGATAGTTTTGAATTTTTTTTGAAGGGGAGAGGGACAGATTTTGTTTTCTTCAAAAGCTTTTACCTTTTTTTTTTCATCGAAATTATGAATAAAGTACATGGAAAAATTCCCAAAATATTATTTTTCAATGAAATCAAAGGTGCCCTACGTTTTAGTTAAGTTTCATCACTTTTATTAGCTAGGGTTGGTTTCTCAGACACCCATACTGCTGTTGTGTTCTTTTGCTAATGATAAATTTAGTTTATACTGGTTCATGTCTCCAAGCAAAGTTTTATTTCTCATTACTTAGAAAACTGTGCATATTAAGAGGTTCTCACTTGTTAATTTCTAGCTTCATGTTGTGTTTAGGTCTTGGTGTTTGGTTTAATTTCTTTTACTTTCATTTCAGTGACAAGCTCGTCAGTTTGGGTTAACTTGCCAGCTGCAGCCTCCTTGATTATTATTCTCCGCTATTTGTCGTTAGATTTCGAAATGAAGAGAAAAGCTGCAGCATACAACAATAAAGCAGGCTCCATCAATGTTCAGTCTTCAAAGAAGTCTATGGAAAATCCTAAAGTTGTTGCAAAGTTTGAATGGAGAACAAAAGTCAATTCTCCTGTCGTCGAGGATGCAATTGATCACTTCACCAGACATTTAATTTCTGAGTGGGTGACAGATCTTTGGTATTCTCGTTTAACACCAGACAAAGAGGGTCCTGAGGAGTTAGTGCAAATAGTTAATGGTGTTCTTGGGGAAATTTCAGGACGCATGAGAAACATAAATTTGATAGATTTTTTAATAAGGTTCTTGGTGACACTTTTTGACTGCCATTTTTCTTTATATCAGATTGTAATTTTATTGAATGGAAGATAGCTTTTCTTGGTTCAGGGATCTTGTTAATATTATTTGCACACACTTGGAGCTGTTTCGTGCTGCCCATTCAAAGATTGGAAAACATCATACTGGTCCATTAACAATCGAAAGTCGAGACATGGAACTAAAAATTGTTTTGGCTGCTGAGAACAAATTGCATCCTGCATTATTTTCTGCAGAAGCTGAACATAAGGTTTTTTCCATTTCTTGTTTATATGCATGCATTGAGTAATGGGGTGTTTTTGTTTTCGTCCATGAGCCATGTTATTTTCTTGTGTTCTTAATTTTGGGTTATAATGTTGTGTGTGTTCTTAACTTGCAGGTTTTGCAGCATCTGATGACCGGTCTTATGCATTCTACTTTCAAGTCTGAGGATTTGCAGTGTTCTTTCTTTCGATATACTGTCAGGGAGCTTCTTGCATGTGCTGTAATACGGCCTGTCCTAAACTTAGCAAATCCAAGGTATCCATTTTCCCCATTTTTGTATCATTCTTGATGTATGTATGTTGTTCTCATTGTCCCCTTTTTTTGTTGACAGATTTCTTAATGAGAGAATTGAATCCGTAGTGGTTAACAAGACCAAGGTTAACAAGGGAGTTACTGCAGCTCAAGAGGCATCTCACACTAAAGAAGATGAGTTACAGCTATCCTCTCATGATTTCTCCAAGACTTCAGATCCTTCTGTTACTGGTGTTGAGCTTGTGCAGCTAAAAAATGGTCAATCCAGAAATGTACATACATCTGCAGAACAAAATGCTCGTGATAATACTATTAAAGATCCATTACTTTCAGTTTCAGTTGATACTCGAACTTCCCGTACATGGAGCTCATTGTCTGCAAACCCCCAAACTAATGGTGACCAAAGTGTTCAAAGACATCGTTCAGGAGGAGAGTGGGGAGATATTTTAGATGTCATCTCTCGCAGAAAGACCCAAGCTCTTGCTCCAGAACATTTTGAGAATGTGTGGACCAAAGGGAAAAATTACAAGAAAAAAGATGGTGAGAACCAGTCAAATGAGCATGTCACACAGCATCCTGTGGTTGGGAAATTGCCAAAGGTAGACCACATGAAAGCAATATCTGGACCCAAGCAAATGGATACTAATTCCAAGCTTATTCCCCCAAAGGGACGCACCATTAATTCTGGACACAGTAGACAATCATCTGTGGAAAATACATCCATTCATGTGGACAAGAATGGATCAAGTTCAGTTACCTCATATAAAGACAATGAATCAGTTACGTCATACAAAGACGATGAGAACATCCACATTTATGGACATCTAAGTGATTCAGAGAGCAGTACATCTTATACTTCTGAAGATGATGAAAGTAGTACTGTCACTGGTCTTGATTCCCCTGTCACTAAGGTTTGGGATGGAAGAAGTAATAGAAAGCAGGCAGTTTCTCATGTTCATCACCCACTTGAAAATTTTGACAATCACAGGGCAAAGAAAAGGAATAAGAGCCATTCTCGCTATTCAGGACTATCCAGAGCCCAATCTGGGAATAAAAGGTCTTGGTCAGGTGTTCACAAAATGCAAACGTGGCAGGAAGTTGAGAGGACAAGCTTTTTATCTGGTGATGGTCAGGACATACTTAATGCTTCAAAATCACATGTAGATTCTGAGGAGTCCAGTGATGATGGTGATATTGAAAGTTTGGGCAGACTTTATAGTGGAGCAGCAGCCTCTTCTTCTGCCCACTCTATTTCTAAAACAGAACCTAGTAGTTTTCCTGTTACTCCCCTGAAAAGTTCCTCGGGGGTAGATTCCTTTTACAAGTTGAGATGTGAGGTACTTATGATGATGATAACTAGCTCATTTAATTAATGATGAATAAGTTCATGTGCTATTATGCTTGTATAAAAAATGTAAGCTAATTTACTGCCGCAGGTCTTAGGTGCAAATATTGTGAAGAGTGGCTCCAAAACCTTTGCTGTGTACTCCATATCCGTTACAGATATTAATAATAACAGTTGGTCAATTAAAAGAAGGTGCTACGATTCTGCTGTCTTATTGTATCAATGTTTCTAATAAAAACTTTCAAATCTACACTGTTTTCACATATTTATTGTTTTGCTTCCTTGTTTTTTTCTTACATAGCTTTTTTTTTTTTAAGGTTTCGTCATTTCGAGGAGCTACATAGACGCCTGAAAGAGTTCTCTGAGTATAATCTTCATTTGCCACCAAAACATTTTCTGTCAACTGGTTTAGATGTACCAGTCATTCAAGAGCGGTGTGAATTACTGGATAAATATTTGAAGGTCAGTTTAACTGATTTTTTTAATTAAATTCTCACATTTCTTAGTTTCTCCATTCCACTTCCCAATGTGTGGCAGTAGACACACTTTTGGATAAAATTTGCATGGTTTGTTCTTTTTGGTTGTGTTCACATCTTGCTACCCAGTATTTACTTTGGCTAAATGGCAGGCTTCCATTTTTATTGTTGTTTTTTGTTGAATAACATTTTATCTGCTTTTGGTTCTGGGTGATAGAACTGGGATCACCAATGAGTGTACCCCTATTTTGAAATAATACTTCATTTTTCATCTATCATGTAACATTGTTCTTGTCTTTACTAACAATTTTCAACTAATCATCCAATATTTCATTGATGCGTATCTTGTTGGCCCTCAGAAACTTATGCAACTACCAATAGTTTCGGAATCAATTGAAGTGTGGGACTTTCTCAGTGTCGATTCTCAGGTCTGATTTCTAGTCCAATCCTCCCTTTTGTATTGTGGATATTTCTTTTTTAACAATTATCTTGCTCATCTCTTATCATCACATGTTATGTATTGCAGACTTACATATTCTCGAATTCTTTTTCTATCATGGAAACACTATCAGGTGAGACATGGTTGGTGAAGAATGTTGAACACTCATAGTTTTATTATCTCTCGCCCATCTATTGACATGTCTTGCATTTCTTCCTTGTTGAAACTATTCTAGCTGGCTTGGATGCCAAGCCATTTGAGAAGACTAAAAACACTTCTCACTTTTCTGCACCTGCAAATGATCCTGTGTCTTTCCGGAGAGAAAACTGTAGTGCTGAAAGTAAAGAGTCAGTTATGAAAGGAAAAAATAATGTTGAGGCCGATGAATTGAGGTCAAAAGTAAACAGCATGCCTCTTTCGCTACCAAAAAAGAATACACATCAACGTATAAAGTCCTTTGACAATTCTGGTGGCAATACGGATATTCTAGCACAAAAGAGTGCACCTTCTCCCAATAACTTGCAAAAGACAGTGAAAGGAAGAGATAGTTCGGATGAGGTTTCTGAAGTGCACCGTGATACTTCTGATGCTTTTCCAACAGAGGTTATAGCAACAATAAATTTTAATTCTGGATTTTTTTCTTTTCTTTTCAGCAATAGATGCATTATTTAATTTTATCATTCATTGCTGTTCTTAAACAGATAAATGATTGTATTTGATTTTTGATACTGTTCTACTTTTATATGCTTGATAATCTTGGTTCTGATTAATATAAAATTCTTTAATGCAGTGGGTGCCGCCAAATTTGAGTGTACCTATATTGGATTTGGTTGACGTTATCTTACAGGTTCAAGATGGTGGATGGATTAGGTGATTTGAAAATTCATGTTAATTTGTCCTTAAACATAAGTTGTTTAAAAAGTTCCACTAGTTATCATCTATATCGTTTTACACTTGTGTGCAATACAGGAGGAAGGCTTTTTGGGTTGCTAAACAAGTCTTACAACTAGGAATGGGTGACGCATTTGATGACTGGTTGATTGAGAAAATCCAGCTTCTTCGAAAGGGATCAGTGATTGCTTCAGGGGTCAAGCGAGTAGAGCAAGTAATCTTCTGACCCGCTTCCCTTTTAAATTTCTGTAACTCTGTTTCAATTCCCCTGATAAGCATATGATCATTATTCTAGTATTGTACTGTTAATATATTGTGACTGCAACTTTCTTTACAGATACTCTGGCCTGATGGAATATTCATAACCAAGCATCCAAATAGACGACCACCACCACCACCTAGAAGCCCACCTCAAAATTCTCCTGGTGGTAATCAAACTACACAAGTATCTTCTCCTAGGTTGGAAGATGAACAGAAACGGGAGGCAGATCGGCGTGCAAAATTTGTATATGAGCTAATGATAGGTAATGTCTGTTATACTGCTCTCACTTATTTGCGGAGTTGGGTATATATATTCAATGTCTTGTATCTAATTCCACCGGAAAAATTTATTGTACTTAGCCACCCATCCCTGTTGATGTAGATCATGCACCACCAGCAATTGTAGGTCTTGTTGGTCGGAAGGAGTATGAGCAATGTGCTGGAGATCTATATTTTTTCCTTCAGGTAATTTCTGTCTAAGTATTGAAGTTGTCAACAGAAGTTTCTTTTGTTATCTATTAATTTCTTGGTGGTTCTAAGTCGTAACATTGTCCCACTATGCTATGATGGTGGACATTGCATTCCAATGTATAATTCACTTCACTCGCTCGGTACACGAGCACGATCATATATTTTACGGTAGAGTTACTACTTTGATTAGATCTTTCTAAGATGGTTGTTCATAGATATATAATCATTATCACAGTTTCTGGTTAATAAGTTTTTCTGTCAAATTCTCACAGATATTATGTTGGTACAATTTTCGGGAAATGCTTTTCATATTGACACCTTTGTAGTGTAATCAAGATGTTGAAGTTTTTATTGGTTGAGAAATTAGTCTATTGATGATTGGTTATTGTTACTGAGCTATGGTGTTGTTAGGATATAGCAATTTTTCATGACATGAGCAATTGTTGCACAAGCACATTACTTTGAATAGGTGCACAATGAATGAAGAGCTCAAGATGTGTTACACTAATAACAAAGCCATTGCTCGGTTGTGAAGTCACTGTTGAAAAGTTATTTTTAATATGATGTTTATCTCTATTACATGCCTAGAGACACTCTCGAAACCATAATTCAGTCGTACACAATCCTTTTTACTTTCTTGCAGTCATCCGTTTGCTTGAAGCAGCTGGCTTATGACATCCTTGAGCTGCTTCTTACGTCGGCATTTCCAGAGCTTGATCATATTTTCAAGCAGCTGCACGACGAAAAGCATAAATTTGGTGAGTTCAGAACACAGTAAATATTGAGATGAAGCGCTTTGTTCGTCTTCGGAAATACACTTTTTTTCTTGTGATATTTCTTGGTCGGGTTGCCCTTTTGTCTCTACAACCGCCGGCATCCAACTACTGAGCTACAAGGGCAATTCATTTTTTCCACCTATAGTCTGAAGTCAGGTTTTGTAATTAAGGTCGGTTTTTTCAGGCAAATCAGATGTAAATTTTGAGTCAATGCAATTATTTTAAGATTTTTTATTGGCAAAATTTTGTCAAGTCTAGAGATAATTTTGCCAGATTGCTAAGGTAGGCTCCCTCGTGTAAGTGCTCCGTTTATTGTGAGAAAGCTCTTATTAAACGGATTAAAATCACTACAAGTTATAATACAACATTTTTTTTTTAAAATGAAACGGTTCTTGAAAATTTTTATTTATAAATACTTGCTATAATTTACATAGAACTAGTTATCTTATAAATCGGATAGAGATTATTTAAACTCAATTTTGTTTCACTTTGACTTTTGGATATTCTTTGCATTGAAAAACACACTTTAAAGAACACGTTTAACATCTAATGAGATCTGATGAACAGGTATTCTAATAATTTTTTTAAAAAAGTTATATATATTTTGCTTCCATCGTGGTCAAAATAATACAAATAAGTTGGATATCACTGCTTTTATCTTTTATAATAAAAAAAAATATTTTATTAATACTCCTAAACGTGATTAAAATAAAACATCATCTATTTTCGTAAACTTGACAAGGTAAAGGCACTTCGTACAAGAATAAATTTCTTAGTAACATGTCAAATTGTTACCATGTTTTTAGTTGTAGAGCTATTACGTTTTTCGTTGTACCATATGTGATGGGTACTTGGATCGTAATAATTTTCTGCTATTGTTTAGTCATTTGCGTCAGAGAACAATCATATTTTTAACTTCCCAACTATTACAGAATTACAACCTGCAACGTACTGTAAAAATGTTAAAAATTGGTTTAATAAGTTTTGAGTTTCAATCGCTATAATTATTTTGTTCGTTGGGTGACGTGGTTTAGTTTATCATGTTACCTTAGTTTTCACGATATCTAATTTTATAATTTTAAAATTTTTGGAACATATTAAATATTTTTCAGAAAATATTTTTGGAATGATGCTTTTGCCATTTTTTTTTTCTTCTTCGGCAGTAGCGGTCCGGTGGCGATGGCGGCCCAATTACATTAAAATATACTGCGGTTGTTTTACTTCCAGAAAACCCATAGTAATAATTAATGATTGTTTCCTTCTTATGAAAATGAAGAAAGCCATGAAACATATAAATGGCAGAAAGGTTAAAAATATATGTAATGAAAAAAAAAGTGTTTGAGAATAAATACTTTGTATTTTTAAGAAAGTCAAAAAAATAAAAGAAACAA
>Ga0099823_1004916_pt1 | contig 13195 bp, 7 predicted proteins | sample CowpearedBW_FD_76831 | JGI IMG/M metagenome (GOLD analysis project Ga0099823, IMG submission 76831) | Root nodule microbial communities of legume samples collected from California, USA - Cow pea red BW | ecosystem: Host-associated > Plants > Roots > Nodule | place: USA: California | collected... | reverse complement strand
CATACTTACAACTCATCTCACATTTAAATATTTAAAACTGACACTCTATAAACGCGTAAAATTTATTATAGAAAGAAAAATACATATAACGACAAAATATCAATCAATAATATTTATAAATAAATTAAATATTTAAAATCATTTTAAATTTATAAATTTGATTTGTTTATAGAATTTGATTTTTTTAGCGAGTCTTAGAATATACTTATGTTCACTGATTTTAAACTTTTAAGATATATAAAAGTATATTTTAAAAGCTAAAAAAAAAAACACAAAATACTCACTAGAAAACTTGAATTCATATTTATATTTGACTTCTAAATCTTAAATTAAATAATGGGTTAGATATGTTTTTTATCTATTAATTTTGAGTGAAAATTGGAATTAGTCTCTCCTTATAACTTTAGACCAATTTGTCTACCATATCCAAAAATGCGTGGATCTAGTCATTTTAACGAAATTTTGGTAAATATATTTGATATTTCAAATGTGTTTCTCAACTAATAAATTTAACAAATTTTTATTAAAAAAAATAAATCCACCCATTTTTAAAGTTGGAGAATTAAATTGGGTCAAAATATTAAAGAAGGATTAATTTCAATTTTCACTACAAGTTTAGGCAACAAAAACATATTTAACTCTAAATTAATTTATTTACAAGTCAATTATGTAATATGTCTTATAATTAAATTTATGAATTTTGTATATGTGCATCTTCTATGTTATTTTAAAAGTTGAATATGTTTTTGGTTCTATAACTTTTGATAAAAATTAGAAATAATTCCTTTTCAAAAATTTTAGTTTAATGTAACTTCCAAACTTTAAAAATGCATGAATTTATTCATTTTAATATTAGAAACATATTTGAGACATTAAATAAACTTAACAAAATTTAACTAAAATAAGTAAATTGATGCATTTTAAAATATGAGAACTAAATGGAACTATAATTTTAAAAATAATCTAATTTTAATTTTCACTTAAAATTACAAAATTTATGAAAACCAAAATAAATAAATTCTTAACTTACATGCTACTAAAACAGAAAAATCATAATTAAATTATAAATTTTAACAATAAAAACATGTTTACACCTCATCTCACATTAAAAAAGTATTAATTATATTCAGTTCAAACCCAAGACACTTCTAACTTGGTCTGTCTTACCAAGTCACCCTCTCTCTCTTTCCATTCCTTCCATGTGTATATATATATATATATATATCCCCTCTTCCCTTTTTCTTCCACCCTTCCAATTGCATTCACTCCCTTCTCTTTTTCATCACATGGCACTGTGATTTCACTCTCCAATTTCCCTATCCCAAATCTCTTTCTCCATCATCAAATGGCTGTGGAACTCATGGGGTTCCCCAAAATCGATGATCAAAAGGCCATCCAAGAGGCTGCATCGGAAGGCCTCAAGGGCATGGAACACCTGATCCGAATCCTCTCCCACCAACCCTCTCACTTGAACACCGACCTCACCGACGTTACCGTCTCCAAGTTCAAGAAACTCATCTCGCTCCTCAACCGAACCGGCCACGCTCGCTTCAGACGTGCTCCGGTTCAGCCTCAGGTTCAGCCCCCTGAACCGGTTCAAACCCCCGAGCCCATTCAAACCCTCGCACCGGCTCACAATCCTCCCTCTGCGCCGCTCCATCTTCCTCCCCCGCAAACGGCCAACCTCTCCCTGCCGGCGCTCTTCGCGTCGCCGGCGCCGGTTCACCATGCCTCCGGGAGCGTCACGCTCGACTTCACCAAGCCGCACAACGCGCTCCGCAACTCCAAGGCCAAGTCCGTGGAACTCGAGTTCTCCAAGGAGACCTTCAGCGTCTCCTCCAACTCCTCCTTCATGTCCTCCGCCATCACCGGCGACGGCAGCGTCTCCAACGGCAAGATCTTTCTCGCCCCGCCGCCGCCTCCTCCCGCGACTGCCGCCGGGAAACCGCCGACCTTCAAGAAACGCTGCCTTGAACACCGCGAGCACTCCGACGACGTCTCCGGATCCGGCAAGTGCCACTGCGTGAAGCGAAGGTACACCGCGTTTCACCCTAACGTAACCCCCTCCCAATTGTTGACTAGAACTGTTATATTAAATAAGTAATCCAATTTTTTTTAAAATTTAATTCTGAAATAGGAGTATTCATTGATACACTAAAAGATGCGTGTCATAACATAACTATTCAAAGTTTTTGACCAGTCTCTTTTATTCTTAAAAGTCTAATTTGGTTCACGAGAAACCAAATTTACCGAGTTTAATTTGATGTGTGGTAAATAAATTTATTAATTTCTGTTTTTGTATCTAATTTTAATAAAGTAATAAAATTAGGTTAATTAATTAATTAATTAATGAAGATAATGTTTTAAAGAGTGAGATTAGGGGGGGGCGTTGAAGTGTGGTGTTTGTGAAGTAATCACGTGAGTGGGGTAAGGCAGCGTTTGGGAGTCAACGATTTGGGTAGTGGTGCAGTTAAATGCATTAATAGGTACACCACGCGTGATGGTGACACGACAACATAGGGTTCCTGTGCTGTGCCTCTGTCTGGTGTCTCCCTTGTCCAGAAGCCGGTTTTTAGAAATTCCTGTCTCACAAACAACTCCGACAATTTCAACCTTCCCAAACTCAACCTTCTCTTGTCGTTTTTTTCTTCCCGCTTTTCACCCTTGACCTTCCATTTTTTTATATGCTACTTTTTTTATATATTCAAAACCAAAATAATACAATGCCGTTAAAACGAGGAAATTTTTAGTAATTTTTTTATATTATTATACTTTATTCACCCTGACTTTGTTTGTTTATTTATTTTTCTTTTAATAAAATAACAAGTTTTACGTTTTCTTACGTGTTTCTATAATTTGTTTATTTTAAACATATTTTTATTAAGTAAATTGTAACCGCTTCCTTGAAAATTACGTATTATTATACAGATTATATTAAGAAGAGTTTGGAATTGAAAGTCAATATAGTTTTTTATTTTATTTTATTTATGCGTACACAATACTTAATTAATTATTTGTGTTCAGGAAAAATAGGGTGAAGAAGACTGTGAGAGTGCCGGCGATAAGTTCAAAGATCGCCGATATTCCACCGGACGAGTACTCGTGGAGGAAGTACGGTCAGAAACCGATCAAGGGCTCACCGTACCCTAGGTGAGTGATGTTGATTCTAAGCCGTACATTTTGCTGACTTTCATCTCAAAGACTCGTTCTCTGACGTTGATTTTTTTTTCTTTTTTTTGTGATCAGGGGGTATTACAAGTGCAGCACGGTGAGAGGGTGTCCCGCGAGGAAACACGTGGAGCGCGCACCAGACGATCCGGCGATGCTGATTGTGACGTACGAGGGGGAGCACAGGCACGCGGTTCAGGCCGCGATGCAGGAGAACGCAGCCGGAGTGGTGGGTTTGGTGTTCGAGTCAACGTAGAAAGTGGAATAACATTAAAAATTTGGGAGGTGGAGGACTTTTTTTTTAAGTATTATAATTTTTGGAAAGTGTAGTTGGAACCATGGTTGCTTTGTAAATTTCTTTTATTTATTAGTATTATTAGTATTATTATTATTATTATTATTATTATAATGTTTAGTTTCATAGATAGGTGAAAATTGGAATCTCAAAGTTATTTATTCTATCCCTTTGCCAAAAGTCTTGAGAGTTATGATTCTTTATGATTTCGTATTGGGAGGAGGTGGTATCCGAGGCAGGCTCACTCTCTTTTTTATATACTCATCAAATAAACCAATCATTATTTTTATTTTATTGCTCTGACTTTCGTTCACAAGTCACCCAAATTAAATGCCATGAATCATCACACATTTTTTTATTTTTTACTAATTTTATGTTAAATATTTTTAATTGATAAAATAATTTTCCCATGAATAGTTGCTTTTACTTTTTCTTTTCACCGTTTTTAATAACAAGTGGTACGTTAAAGGGTTGAACTTTGAATTCCTTTTGTGGAATTCAAAGTCGAAACATTAAGATGGTTAAAGTGAGGTGGAAGAGACTCTTCATCTTTAATCCTTGTTCCCTTTCTACCTCACTTACTTCTACTTTGAAAAATATTATTATATCAACTTTTTATACTTACAACATCTAAATATTCTTTTGTTTTCTCTTTCAAAATTAGTACATTTCAAACTATAATGAACTAATATTATGTATAAATTTATTCCAATATTTCTTAACCAAAACCTAGATGAAAATTTTATTTAATACTATGTGAGAGATGAATTATCATCGTTGGTTAAAGGACTTTTTTTTATTTATTTATTAATGATAATCATTTTATGGAAAAGTTATCATCACTCAATACTAGCATAGCTTTTAAGGAGTGTTGGTCTTCCAACTTCCTTAGTAAGTTTATGGTTTTTTTTTTCTTTAAATTATTGGTGATTAAAGGAGATACAATTGTTTTTGTTTTATATTATTTTTAAAGTAAGAGTGATGCAATATTATTTTTAAAGTAAAAATGATACAATAAGTAAAATTTACCGTAAAAGAATATTCGTGTGAATATTAAAATTATACTACGTATTATTATAGTTACTTCAAAATTATTGGTTCTAACAATAAAAAGGTGGTAAGAAAAAAATAGGAATATTTTTGACAAAAAAATGACATATTCAATAATGAAAAACGAATAGAAAATTAAACATCAAACTTTCCATTCTTACATGCAACGGAAAGCAAAGGAAGTACACTTTTGTAAATTTATAATAATTTATACTTAAACTAATTTCATAAACCGCATAAACAAACGAATGTAACCAATTAAAATTAAATTAAATGTAATGAAACATTTATTCTTTTATCCTAACACATGGTAGTAAATAGTTAAAATATATAAATATAAATAATAACAATTAAATAATAAATAATAAATAAAAATAATTTTTAATTTTAATTTTGATATTTTTAATGTATTTTAATTTTAAAATGTAGTTTTTTATAAATCATTCTTTAAATAATAAAAAAATATTCTATAACATTAACAAAATCTACTACAAACTTTCATCACAATCCAAACATCATTTTTCAGTATCTTTTCTTTCAACTTTTTTAATCGAAAACACATTCCATTATGAATAATGAATAAGAGAGGCTTTGGCACAGAAAAATACCTGCTCCCACCATATTTTTGTAAACAAGTAGTGCATGTGCGGTGACCGTTGAATTTTAACTTCTCACACACTTCAACTAAAACACTCACATTTTTCATACAAAACCTTTGTTGCTATTCATTCCACAAAAATATATATATATTTTATTGAAGAAAGAAAAACCAAAACTTGTCTGGACCAATTGTTTACAAGAAATAACTATTTCACATAAAAAATTCCCTAAAAAAACTATGTTTTTTTTATATAATGAAATGAAATTAAATATATAAATAAAGCAAGTATTTGTATTCTTATTGTTGTGTTTCTAAACAAACAAATAACAGACAACATTTTAGAACTCAAAAAGCATATACTTAAGGAAGTTGTTAATCTTGAATGAATATTTAAAGTTCTGAGTGTCAAAAGTTACCCAAACTTGCACAAGGTGGGTTCTCTCTATTGAACCAAAAGTCATGAAAATTAAAGTTGCATGTTACCAAAGATGGCACAGCTAGTGGTCAAATTGAATTCTAAATTGAGGATTGAAAAGCAAATGCCTAACCACCTATTTATAGAAAAACAAAGTTGATTTCTTTTTTTCATTTTTTATAAGAGGAAGACATCGTAATTTGTAGTTTAATATTGATTTGATACGCAGAAGAATGACACTTAATCTAATATGTAATATGATAAATAAGATTGAGAGATAATAGCTGATAAATTTGTTTTCACAAATAGAAAAAAAAAAGAAAATAAATAATTCCTAAGATCTGATTAAATAAATAAATAAAACAATAGAATGAACAAATAATACATAAAAGTTAATAACTGCGTTATAAAATTATAAAATTATAAAATTATAAAATTATAAAATTATAAAATTATAAAATTATAAAATTATAAAATTGTGAATTATGAAATTAAGAGACTATAACATTATGAAATTATAAAATTATAATATTAAGAAAATTATAAAATTATAAAATTACATGAGATAAAAACTAAGCAAATTGACGGGGAAAGATAATAGCCAAATCACCTCATTAAAGGTCATATAACCTAAGTATCACTGACTCAATTAGGAAGTTTTAAAATTTTTAGAATACAATAGACCAAAATAATTTAATATCTTATAGTTTCACATCCCTTAGAAGTCAAGACCAATAATAGTTTAAATATACTTCTCTCTTTCCACCTTATGAAGAGCATTTTAAAGACAAAGTCGTCACTAATAACGGTTACAATACAAATATTCTTAATTGCCTAGCTACATGTGAGTATTTTGTGCTTAACCTCTCCAAGCTAAACACATGGATATTTCTTCATCAACAAGTCACTCATAACTTACATGCAAATGTTCTAAAAACATAAAGAATACAAAAAGGAGTTTGAATTATGTTAGTTAAAAACTTTTTTGGAAATCTCATGATCAAATCCAAAATTTGATGTATAAATATATTTTTGATCCCTTAACTTTCAATAAAAATTGAAATTAGTCTCCTAACTTTAGAAATGCGTATATTTAATCCTTTAAACCCGATTTTATTACGCTTATTTGACGTTTCAAACGCGTTTTATAATAATATTTGAGTTGTTTACACTGTTTGACCATTTTCATTTTAATGTTAGCTAAGAAACTATCATAAAACACATTTGAAACATCAAATAAACTTATACGATGTTTGAAAAAGGTCTTCAAGCAAAGACAAAATAAGCACAAGTTAGACAAAAGGATACTATGACTTTAAAAGCTCTAGAAGAAATGGATGCTACGTCTAAGGTTGAGCCAGACAACTCAACTGATAAGGAAATCTTCCTTGTGTCATGAAAGTTAAAGCAAATGCTTAAATGTAAAAGACAAGAAAAGAAAAGATTTCCTAGTAGAGAATGATCGATCTTTGAAGATATTCTCACTAGCCATAATTTGACCTTTAAGCAATATATGAAGCTAGATAAAAACTTTAAATCCTTTCTTTTAGAAAAATAAAATCTTAAGAAAAGTGAATTTGAAACTAGTGAGAAAGTGTCAAACCTAGAGAAGACTCAGATGTCAGACACAAAGAAAACTGAAAGTCTAGGAAAAATAACATGCTACAAAGGCAGAAACATTCACTAACACAACGAAGGCCTTTTATGTCTATTATTTTGATCTTTTTATGTCTATTTTAGGTCTGACGTTAATGTAGGCAGTGATGGATCTTGACAAAAAATGTTGGAGATGCCAAAGTAATATAATTTTGAGATCATTAAATTTAATAATTAGTATAATACTTCAAAGAATGGCTTCTCTACTAAATAATTTGATCATTAGTATAATGTTTCAAAATATGTGAAGAAGTAAAATCTATATTGTTTTCATTAATAGGTTCTTTTTTTATCACTTGTAAACGATGAATTTATTCTTTTATTTTTTTATCAATATATTTTTTTTATAAATAATATTAAAAAATAATTTATCATAATCTAATAAAAAATTGAGACACATAATTATTAAAAGAAAAATATATTATAATCAAGTCACAATTAAAGATCAATTATGAAAAAACACATGATACATTATTTTTTTTATATTCATACAAAAATGAATAAAAAGCTGATGAGATAAAAAGTAATGTTTTCATTATCAAGTGAGATAAGAGACAAAAAAGGAAAAGGATAAATGAGAAATGAAAGCAAAAATAATCAGTTTGTGTCTAACTTTTTTTTTCTTCAAAGACAAAAAGAAAACATATGAGAATGAGAGATGATTACAATTTGTGAAAAAACTAAAAACACAATAAGAATGAAAATAAAAATTATCTTAATAAATATTGGTTTAATTACTTTTTTGATTCGTGTTTTTGTTTAAAAATGTTAAGTTGGTCCTCTAGTTTTTTTAGTCTCAATTTGGTTTCGTTTTTTGAAAAACTAATGCAATTTGGTCTTTTACGATACATTTTTTTAAATTTCTTAAAACGGATCAATGATTTTTTTTATTAAAATTGAAACTCTCAATATGGATGATTTGCATTGTTGATGTAATTAATATAATCCTAGTGTCAATTTTTTGACAAAAACATGGACCAAAAGAGAAATTAAACCTAAATATTTTTATTCTTTATTATCTATTAATATTAAATGTTGTGTTTTATAAAATAAATAAAAAACACACAATTACAATTAAAATTTTTAATAAATCTCCAATATATATATAATTAAAATTTTCAAAATTTGGAAGGGCCATGGCCCCTCCTTGCCCCCAAAATCGTCCGCCACTGAATGTAAGACACATAAATTTACATGACATGAAAAATACTAGACATAAATTTACATCAGGCTATCCTAAGTCTGACATAAAAGCGACAATTTACTTTAAGCTATACTAGGTCCGACATAAAAAAGTCGGTTAACAATAAAAAAAGCTAAAATGAAGTGAGCATTTTTGTGTTTGTTTCAGTTGTGTGTGTTGTGTATCAAATGAAGGATTTTCGATGAAGTTGAAGAAGAATTGATGAACAAAGAAGTCAAACTTAGGACAAGATTGAGTTATATTAAACACTGAAACAAAAGAAAGACCGAAATCTCTAACTTTTAGTTTATCCTCGACTTCAATACCTTTGAACTTGTACAACTCAATCTTCTCCCTGAGTGGCCTAACCTCTATTCTAAATTTGACTTCTATACTCACTAACTCTTCTTCAAGTTTATAAAAAATCTTTCATTTGATACACAACACATAAAATTGAAACAAGTTCAGAAATACTCATTTCATTGTATTAGTTTTTGTTGGTGGTATAAATGAACCAAGGTGAGAACTAAGGTTTAGTTTTTATTTTAAATGTCATAAAAGTCTAAAAGACACAAATTTTTTTTACCACCACACCATACTCTTATAATGACAAACACGATATACAAACAATGGTACATTCATGTAAAGTCATAGCTGAGTTTTTCAAGAAACAACCACAATCACAAATGAAAATGAAAATACAAAGTTTAACAAACAAAGTTTAGCGTTGAAACAAAGCAGAAGGTTTCCCTATGAAAAGCCCACCACGAAAGAAGAATACTTTGTCATAAATGAATCACCAAACCAGTATCATTTCACCGAAGAACAAAGCCTAATTCAAAAGAGTGTTTTTAACGTGTTTTTGCGTATTGAATAATGAGTAAAAGAACCTAAATAAGAAATTTATGTTCCTCTTGTTGACATACATAAAATACATAATTTACAATGAACAATATAGGATCCAACATAAATTATCTTTTTTATATTGGTTAATAAAAAATCTGATATAAATCGCTTTCGCTTATTTATAAAAATGTCACAAAACATTTTTACGTGAATTATTTGTTGTTAGACGTAAATTAGATTACATGTGTTAGACGTAAATTAAATGACATATGTGACTTTTTTTTATGTTAATGATTGTTTTATTGGCATTGAAAATTTAATCTTTGTTTACATCCTAATATTTTATTGATTAAACCACTTTGGAGGGAAGTATTTTTTAATTTTTAAATAGTTTATAACTTAATGAATATAATGATTAAATATGTCATTAATAATTTTGTGTGGTTTTTCCAATGAATAAAGTCCTTATTAATAGATAAAGAACTGTACATGACAAATAAATTTTACGTTCAAACTCACATTTATTTCAATTTTGATGAAAAATACATATTTTAAATAATATAAAAAGATATAAAAATATGATTTAACCGAAGAAAATCCGTAGTTACTTATCTAAAATCAATACTTCTCATGGTATTATTAATTAAAATATACTTCTAATTTTTAAAATTATTTTAAAAAAATTATATTTTGTCTCTAAATTTTATGAAAATGTTGTAAAATATCATACCGGTAAATGACACACGGAGATTATATTATAATTTTGCTCTAAAACACTATTTATCACATAAGAAACAATCAACATATTGTTTATTTAGAATAATGCTTTATATTATTTCATAAAGTAAGAAAAAAACAAATATGTATAAATTTATTTTAGAAATGTAGCACAATTTTTTAAAATGATATGAAAAAAGGTATTTAATCCTCTAACACATAATTACCTTTTTTAACTCCCACTCTCTGACCCTTTATGCAGCTTAGTACATAATTTATTTTGCATTTTGTGAATGTGTAATAAAGAAGTTCCCAACAAAATAAGCCAGCTAATAGATATTTGTTCAAAGTCAAAAGAAGTTGACAAAACATGGTACCTCAAAATATATATTCGACAATATCACATAACATTAAACTTTTTTTATCGTGCATACAACGTATTCCACCTCAAATTATTGACCCACCGTACCTGTCAGAATTTCAAAATAGTTTGGTCAATGTGTGGTATTTGAATATGTGTAACATTTGCATAATGCATACCAAACAACCATTACATTTACATAAATTAATATCAACTATTTCAAGCAATTGATTTTTATAGAAAGGACTCAATCTTCTAGTACATTTTTAGATTTTTGTTCACAATTAATTCAATTCTCCTTACATCATACACCTTTATTTAGTTCATCTAAATTCGGTTTTGAAGTGGAATAGGGATGGGAGAATGAGAAAGAGAAATTATAAATGAAGAAAATATTTTGTTTAGATTAGGAGAGATAACAAGAGAAGACTAAGAAAAATTATTTTTTACTTGTTTAAATTAATGAAATAATAAATATAAATAAATTGTGTTAAAATTTTATAATGGTTAAAATTTGGTAACTAAAATGTTCAATCACTTTATTGTATAGTTTATAAAATATAATGTTTTTTGTTACTCTATGTTATAATTTTAAAAATACAGTGAAACCAAAAAAAAATATAACTTGCATTTTCTTCATGTACACTATACAATATAAAACCGAATATAAAACCTTTTTACATTCTATATATCTATTTCATTTTTTTTTTGTTATTTATAAATTCAAATAAACACAAATTATCAATAAGTCATTAACATGAATGAAATTAAACTCATGTTTTTAAATAAAATTTCATTAATGAAAAAAAATGTTAAATATTTCACTTAATAATATAAATAAAAAGTATATCGTTTTTCATTCATGCCTTTTTGTGTGATTTCGTATAAATATTAGATTAATTGTAAGTTGAAATTAGGATTGATAATGGATAGAATTTAGAATTGTCAAAATGAATTTTACTCAAATGGTGAATGTGAAAATTCCATAAAATGAATAAGGTCAAACAAAATAATGTAATCTAAATTGAGTTAGACCACTTTTTATGTACCCTTTAGCTCATGGCATAAATGAACATAGGATAGGTCGTTTCGTAGACTATGGGTCAATATATTTTATAAACATTAATTATATTTAAGAAACAAAAAGTATTAAATATATTTTATTAAAATAGTATCATTTATATATTAATCCTAAAGAAATTACCCTATTTTGAATATGGATTAAGTTAGACCAACACAAATTTATTTGGTGGCTTGTCATATAGAAGTGTTAGACATGTATGAAGATTATATGTATGCAAGAACTAAAGAGAGCAAACATTAATGGAAGAGTTAATGAAATCATAAGATGCATTGTAAAGGCAAAATCATTTAAAATTCACTCAAACTAACTCATGGATCTGTAATTTTGATGCAATGGACCTATATGGTGTTTTTTAAAAACATAGAAGAAGATGCATATAAAAAGGTATCCTACGCTAAGTACATTGAGTGTAATAGGAGATGTCAACAAAAAATAAACCCGGTTCTGAAAAATACTAACACAAAGACAATAAAATCGTGCAATAGATAGGGGTGGGCAAAAAATCTATTTTTCTTGATCCAATCCATTTTTTTCCAATTCAATTCATTTATAATCCATTTTATTACAAATCCAATCCATTTAAAATTCATTTAATGGATCTAGATTTCAATCTAATCTACATTTTATATATTTTATTGATTGGATATCCATTTTATAAATCAAGATTTTTAAATATGGATAATCCAAACAATCCAATCCAAATTTTTAATTTAAATTTTTAGTTGGGCTAGACTAAAGGTTGAGATGGACTAGGCTAAATTCAGACTCGGACGGGCCTTGCTCAACAACCTATATGGATCTGGCAGGCCCAACGACCATAAGAGGTTGGGTGGGCCTAAAGATATGAACGGGCTAGGCGGGCCTGACAAACCGAACAAGTTGATCGGAACCAACGATCCAAAAAATTCGAGTGAGCCCGATGACCCGAACGGGCCAGGCGGACCAATGACCCAACGAGCCAGGTGGGTCCAAAGACCCGAACGGGCCAGGCAGGTTCGAAGATCCGAACGGGCCAAACAGGTTCAAAAATTTAAACAGGCCAAGCGGGCTCGAAGAACCGAACGGGTCAGGCGGGCCTGAAGACCCGAACGGGTCAGGCAGGCCCGATGACCCGAACGAGTCAGACAGGCTCGAAGAATCGAACGGGTAAGGCGAGCTCGAAGACCTGAACGGGTCAGGCAGACCCGAAGACCCGAACAGGTCAGGCGGACCTAAAGACTCGAACGGGTCAGACGAACCTAAAGACTCGAACGGGCCAGGCAGGCCCAATGACCAAAACAAGTTAGGCAGGCCCAAAGACCCGAACGGGTCAAGCAAGCCCAAAGACCTGAATTGGTCAAACGTGCCCGATGACCCGAACGGGCCAAGAGGGCCCCATAACCGAACAGGATAGGCGGGTTCCATGACCTGAACAGGCCCGGCAGGCCCGATGACCTGAACGGGCCCGACGATCCGGTGGGGCTCGACGATCCGAATGGACCTGACGACTCGAACGACCAGATGGGCATGACTACCTAGACATGCTTGATGATCCAAACGACCCAGACGACCAGGACAGGCCCGACGACCCGGACGGGCTTAACAACCTACACGGGCCATACAACCCAGATGGGCACGATGACACGAACGGGCCCAACGACCCAGACGGGCTCGACGTCCCGAACGGTCCCTACGATCCGGGCTCGTTCGTGTCGACGAATGGATTCTGGATTTTGAACTTGATCCAAATATTTGGATTGGATTTAAATATTGATCCAAATATTTGGATCTGGATTTTAAAAAAATCCAAACTACTTTTGCTAAAAAAATGGATTTGGGT
>Ga0099823_1004907_pt1 | contig 13202 bp, 12 predicted proteins | sample CowpearedBW_FD_76831 | JGI IMG/M metagenome (GOLD analysis project Ga0099823, IMG submission 76831) | Root nodule microbial communities of legume samples collected from California, USA - Cow pea red BW | ecosystem: Host-associated > Plants > Roots > Nodule | place: USA: California | collected... | reverse complement strand
CATGATTTGATGAGATCTTCAATGGTTTTCATTTTAGGCCACCATGGTTTATCTTTTAGGTCTGCATGACCCTTCTCCACAGCTTCCTTCCACCATGCTTGGAGTTCAGTATCTTGTTGAACTGCCACATCTGTAGGGTAATACAAGGACACATACTCTTTGACCCATGACTTGATAGCATCCCAAATTTCTAGTCCATCAACAGCATAAGGGTAGTCCTCTATCACAAGACGAAGGCCATGAGGAGCAGAAGGATCTTCAGTAGCCAATCCTCTGAATCAAGTAACAATAAAATGTTATTACACATTCAATAAGCCTCTTGATAAATTTGTTTTTGTAGTTTCAAATCTAGAAAACTTCGTGTTTCCATTAAAGAAAATAGTTTAAAAGAATGGTTGGATTTTACTATAAATACCTCTTGATAAGATCTGCTGGTAAAGCTTGGTCAGTGAAAACCCAGTTCTTGTAAACTGTTGAAGACATCTCAATGGAGTACTTTCCGGGCAAAAATGATTGCTCTATAATGCCTCCTGCATTAATCAAAGATTGTCTAGCAAGTCCATTGATATTAATGGTGTCACGGTAGTGAGGATAGAGAAGTTTATAAATGGGGTGAAGCACACTGAGTTGTCTGTTTGTAGCTATGGCAAATGGCTCCATCACTGCATGAGTATTTAACCTGCAACACCGAAAAGAAGAAAAACATATCAGTAATAGATTCATATACACATACACTATATATGGGTGCAGAAGAAGTTCTTACCAATGACTCATGAGCTGATGATAACCAGAGTCATTCACAATTACATGAGCCTTGGCCAATAGCCAAATTGTGCTTTCAACACCATCCTTTGCAGGCAACACAACTTTGCTCACAGGACCCAAATTATCTCCACCTGGATGTGGCTTGCTTAATTCGATAGCAAGTGGCTTCAAAGTGCTATCATCTTTCAAGAATAAGATTGTTCTGGTGGCATAAGCTCTTGCAATAGGTAGACTGTTTATCTTCCTCAAATATGGAAAGAATGCATCTTGGTAGTCTAATATGAACAATCTCTTAGCAGCAAGTGCCTGTGTTCCAGAGTTTAATTTCAGTGATCACTTTGTTTCATAACTTCAAATTACAAATCTAATATGGCTTCAAGTGCCTCTATTCATGTTTCAAGTGCCTCTAAGTAAAAATTACCTCATCTACTGTGACACCATCCAAGTTAATCTCCAACTGTTCTCTTGTTATGGTACTGGTTTGATCACCATAGAGAGAGGGATCAAGAGAACTTTTTGGTGGGAATTCCTGCCATGGTTAAAAGATGATACATGAGAAAAGATGACACAAATAACAAAAGAAATGCATTAATATTTTAACTTTGTCATCAAAGTTGACCATTTTAGAGACTCAAAATTAAGTGTATAAACTTACCTGAAGAAGACGAACTACATTTGGATTGACACCAGCAATCACTTCTCTTGCAAATTCTTCATCAGTCATCCATTCAGACCTTTTAACTGCACAAATAAAAAAGGAAAAAGTTGAGTAACCAAGTTAATAATTTAATCCAACAAATGCTAATATATTGAAGTTGTTTCGATTAAGTACCTTGGATAACATGGGGCAATGGAAATTGAAGGACATTTTCACCATCACTGCGGAAGAGTTCCTTGAGGGCAGGTACAGGGCTAATTTGGCTCAAAAAATCTGTTGGCAACTTAATTCCACCCTCATAGAGACTACGCACATCGTCGAAGTTCTTAAACTCACTTGATGTGATCCTCAAGTCAAAAATTGCAGATTTTAACAGGGGCAACACGTCCTGAGACAAAGATTTTATTCCATACATGATGAAATCTGATGACTTCAAGTGACCAAAATTTTCATCTCTTGGAACATAAATCGCGCCCGGTTTCTCACTGTCGGGATCTGTCATAAAGCAACCAAATACAACATTAAATCCTTGTTTTTTAATCATATATATTATCAAATTTTACAACTTTTTTCACTTATACAAAACCTATACATTCACGTAGACCACTCTACATAGTTTGTTGCTGTGCAAAACATTACCAAATCTGGAAGTATTTTTAGGATCATTTTAAGTTCTTTTAGTATAGTGTATCTGGAAAGAAAACTTCTTGCATGGGTTAAACAACTTCACCATAGTTATACCATTGGAACTATATGCTCATATATATTATTATTATTATATCATGATCAATGTCAGAAACAAAATAATTGAATATAATTAAAGAAACAGAGTCTAACCTGTCCTGGTTCGTTCTCTACCAGTTCTAACCCTGCGAGGGTAAGGGTGGTCGATAGATCCTCCAAGGACTGGGCGAGGATCACCCTCATCTGGTTTTCCCAAGTCATTATACACGTCATAGTCATAGATTCTATCTTGTTCCTGGCGTTTACCAGTTCCATTTCCTCTAAGAGTCTGCAATTCTTCTTGTCTGTACTTCAGCAATGGAGCTGGTGTTTGACTTGGAAGATATGTCTGCAATATATTCATGAATTAGTTTTCTGATCACTAATAGAATGCAAACAAAAATGATCAAGACTTGGAAAACAGAATCTGGGTATCATAAAAATAGAAGCTTACATCATTCGCAAAGAAAATACGATCTTTCTCGTACTTGTTGAAGTTATAAATCCAGGAGTTACAAACAAACTGAATGGTTCCATGGTTTGGAATGTCCTCAAGAATGACACTGACGAGGAAAAACTCATCAGTCATATAGTTTTTGATGTAAAATGCTCCTGGAATTCCAAATTTAGCATCCCAATCAAAGGAAATACTGTATGCTAGCTGCTTATCTCCCAACGTTGGGAAGGTCGGAAGATTTTTATCCACATATGTTTTTTCTCCAACTTTTCCTTTTCCACTAGCTGCAAACAAACATACACATACAAATAATTATAACAAGCTAAAAAGATGAGTATTTTACATTGATATTAGAAAAAGGGTGATACTTTGCTTGAATATTTTCACACAAATAAAAAACTACGTTAGCCACTTCTTACAAATGTGTAATAGTTAAATAACTCAAGATATGTCCCACTTGGTCACAATGAATTTTGTCCTTCTTTCATCTTTTTCCATCCTTGTAAAGTTAACTTCACCATTCAAGTTTACTAAAAGATAACTTACATGATCAAACTTATAATAATAGTATAAGTGTACGGCAATTATTTAATCAAACTTCATATTCAATGTAAACAGAAGTTAGACAAGTGAGTCCTTGCATTATTGAGGTTTGACAAAAGAATATAGTATTTTAAGAGTGGTTAGAGCTGGATGAGATATGTTCATACATCAGAGGATATTAATTAATAAGAGTTTAATTTAAGCACTGCAAGTTTAGTATAATCACAGTTAATTAGCAACCAGTTCAAGTCTAATCTGTGAAATAATTTATGATAGAAAATAGTGTGGTTGGTAAGATGAGAACAAACCATCAGCTTGAGTAGCACTGATCAAGTGCAAGGAAATATTTCTGCCTGCGAAGGCAGTTGCAGCATCAACCAAATTACCAGCTGCGTCAAGGACCTGGCCAAAGATATTTTTGGCAGTTTCAGTAACACCACCTTTACCAATGGAAGTTAAGGCGTTGAAATCCAACACATTCTTGGGCATCAACACCACAGTGCCCTTTATCTTCGTACCATTGTCAAAGAAGCCACCTATGAGACGTGACATCTTAATTTGCTACTATATAGTGTTTGTTATTCTTTCTGCAGAGGAAGAAGGAGAGAAGAATGAAGCTTAGTTGTGTGTTGTGAAGAGGCCAAGAAAAGCTATTTATAGAGAGAACGTGAGAAGGGAGAAACATGACTCCATAATAATGAGCTTTGCGGGTTAATTTTTCTAAGGCCAACAACTCCACATGCAACACGTTATCCACATTTGATTGTATTTTTTTTTGTCTTCCTTCTTATGTATACAAATTTAATATTCTTTGATGACATTCAATTAGTTCTTTTATTACAATCCTTTTGTTTGAGTTTTGGACGTTCCAGTTGTCCTTTTCTTTTTATTTGCACATGCAAATGATCTATTACAATCAAGAGAGTTGAGAAAAGAATTTTTTATTACAAGAAAGAAAATCGTGTAATCATTATTTATACTTGTTTAAACTTGCCCTCTAATATAATCAAATATTTTTACAATTACAATATTGATTCTTTTGGGATTGGAAATCCATGTTGTATATGTGAAAATTACTGAACTTTTTTATACTTTTTAGGTGAGAATTCCATATTGAAGAAATAAATTAATCTAGAAAATTATATTTGTTATACAAGTAAACCCATTTAGAATGTGTAGTGGTGTTTGTTCTTAATTATTGCACTTGTTAGCATATTTATTATTGTAGGTGTGTTGTTGGACATGTCTGTTTGTGTTTTTTATATGGTATATTGTTCGAAAACTTTATACATTTTTTTGTCTTTTTTATCTTTTGTTTGTGATAAGTGATTGCAAGAACATGGTTCTTTGAGAATGAGTCTCAACCAAAAGTCACATAATTGAAAGACTTGGCTCTCAACAACGATAGTGGTAAAGAAAGTTTCTTTTGATTTGAGTACAAAGAACAATTTGAAACTTTTCAACATTATTACTGATAAACATAAAGATGAACCAGATAGGAAGTGACAGTGAAAACACACTTATAATATACTCAAATTGAAGGAGAGCAGCATAGTGCATACATTGAGACAACAATTTCACAGACTCATGTTGTCTCTTATTCAAAAGCAAAATATGGATAAAGAAAACACATCCGTTTTAGATAGAGATACTGTTAGGAATTCCTCTGAAAGTCATCCCTTCTTCACTTGAACGAAGAAGTAAGGTGTATGGCAACTCAACTGGCCCACGACGGCTACTCAGACTTGGATCATTGTTCCTTGCTGTGATCTTTGCTTCAATTTCTGTCAGTTTGCTTCCAAACTTTTTGAATGCTTCTAGTGCCTTTGTATCAGTTGTCCAATATGGACTATCCCTCTCCCCAAGATAGACCTCATCGGAAGCATGCCTTGACAATATCTCCAACACTGAAATGTCAACAAGGCTCTCAAATTTAGGTGTGATTGTATTCAAATATGCCTTTTGAGGATTCTTCACCATCTCATCATATTCTTTGGTTCCTGGTTCAGGGATAAATCTTCTGCTCAGAGTTGGACGGTTCACTATGTAACCTCCATAAGGATACTGTCCAAAATTAACAGCAGCATGAAGAGCAGAAGCTGACCATATGATGATAGAGCATGATTTAATGAGATCTTCAGGAGTATGCATTTTAGGCCACCAAGGCTTATCTTTTAAGTCACCATGACCCTTTTCCACAACTTCCTTCCACCATGCTTGTAGTTCAGTATCTTGTTGAACTGCCACATCTGTAGGGTAATACAAGGACACATATTCTTGGACCCATGCCTTAATAGCCTCCCATATTTCAAGTCCATCAACAGCATAAGGGTAGTCCTTTATCACAAGACGAAGGCCATGAGGAGCAGAGGGATCCTCAACTGCTAATCCCCTGAGTCAAGCAACAATATAAAATCTTATTGACAAATTCAACTAGCCTCTCTCCATTGCTATTATCATTAAGGGAAATTTTTTGATTTTGTAGTTCCATAACTGAAATAATTCATGTTTCTATTAACAAACACATATGTCTTAGAGAATTAACAGTTCATGCAATCACAAAGTCATCTAATCACCAGTGACAGTACAATTTCTCTTTTACATTAACAATACATAAAAATTAAACCCTATCTTGAATGACTAATTAGTAAATAAAACTCCATATATCTTTGTTTGAGTGAAGTATATTTTATGAATGTTACCTCTTGACCAGATCAGCTGGTAATGCTTGATCAGTGAAAACCCAATTCTTGTAAACAGCTGCTGAAATCTCCATAGAGTACTTTCCAGGCAAAAATGCTTGCTCAATAAAGCCACCTGCATTGATCAGGGATTGCCTAGCAAGGCCATTGATATTTATGGTGTCACGGTAGTGAGGATAAAGAAGTTTATAAATGGGGTGAAGCACACTGAGATGCCTGTTTGTTGCTATGGCAAATGGCTCTACCACAGCATGAGTTTTTAACCTGTTAACCCAAGAACAAAAAACATCAGCATTAAATTCATACACACATACACCATACAGTGTACATGGACTAAATATTGCCAAGGAAGTTCTCACCAATGACTTATGAGCTGATGATAGCCACAGTCATTCACAATTACATGAGCTTTGGCCAACAGCCAAATCGTACTTTCAACACCTTCTGCTGCAGGTAGCACGACTTTGCTCACAACACCTAAATTGTCGCCACCAGGATGTGGCTTGCTTAATTCGATAACAATAGGCTTTAAAGATCCATCATCTTTCAGGAATAGGATTGTCCTTGTGGCATACGCTTTTGATGTTGGTAGGTTGTTTATCCCCGTCAAAAAAGGGATGAATGCATCATGGTAATCTAGTATGAATAATCTGTTTGTAGCAAGTGCCTGTTCCAGAAATTTTTATTTCAGTGACTCAATTTCTTAACTTCAAATTACAAATCCAAGTAGAACAATTAAATATCGACTCTTTTACATGTTTGTCGAGTCTATTTGTTTTTAATTTGCATCAGAAGGATTATTAAAAGGAATTATAAGAGAATTTAGCAAAATTCATGCCAGATAGAAGTTGAATGATGTTTTTTATAGTAAAACATGCATATCATTACCTCTTCTACTGGGACCCCATCCGTGTTAATCTCTAACTGTTCTTTTGTTATGGTACTAGTTTGATCACCATAGATTGTGGGATCAAGTGAGCTTTTTGGTGGAAATTCCTGCCATTATTAAAGAATGATGTGAGGAAGGATGACAGATATACTCATATAGTGGACTTCATAACAAAACATTTCGACTTACTTGTAGACGACTAATGACATTAGGATTTACACCAGCAATCGTCTCTCTTGCAAATTCTTCATCAGTCATCCATGCTGACTTGCTAACTGTTCAAAGCATAGCAGTGTACTTGTCAGATTATCAAATCAACAAGTGCTAACCTGTTTAAGTTGTTTTGATCAAGATGTAAGTTACCTCTGATTACATGAGGTGGGGGAAATTGAAGGACATTTTCACCGTCAGTGCGGAAGATTTCCTTGATGACTGGTAAGGGACTAATTTGGCTGATTATATCTGTTGGCAGCTTAATTCCACCCTCATAGAGACTACGCACATCATCGAAGCTATCAAACTCACTTGATGTGACCCTCAAGTCAAAAATTGCAGATTTTAACAAAGGAAACACATTCTGAGACAGGGCTTTGAGTCCATATGTAAGAAAATCCGATGACTTCAAGTGACCGAAATTTTCATCTCTTGGGACATAAATCTCACCCGGTTTCTCACTGTTGGGGTCTGTTACAAATCAACCCAGAGCAAAATACATATCAACAAAAGCAGAAATTTATATACCCAGATCAACATACTAATAAAGTTTACATCTTTATCCACCACCTATGAAACCATATAAATAAAAATCTTACCTTTTCTGGTCTTGTCTCTACCAGATCTAACCCTGCGAGGGTATGGATAGTTGCTAGAACCTCCAAGGATTGGGCGAGGTTCACCACCATCTGGGTTTCCAATATCATTATACACGTCATAGTCATAGATTCTATCTTGTTCCTTGCGTCTACCAGTTCCATCTCCTCTAAGAGTCTCCAATTCTTCTTGTCTGTACCAGACCAGTGGAGCTGGTGTTGCACTTGGAAGATATGTCTGTCATATATTTCACCAATTTTGTTATTCAAAGAAAAACGAGTGGACTATGTTTGAAAAATTAGTTGGATGAACTTTTGTAAGCATTAGAAAAGCAGAACTTACATTGTTGACAAAGAAAATACGATCTTTTTTGTAACTTCTGAAGTTATAAACCCAGGAGTTACAGACAAAGTGAATGCTTCCATGGTTTGGAATGTCGTCGAGAGTTACACTAACAAGAAAAAACTCATCAGTCTTAAAGTTTCTTATGTAAAATGCTCCTGGAATTCCAAAGTCAGAATCCCATTCAAAAAAAATACTGAATGCCTCTTGTCTTGCTCCCAATGTTGGTAAGGTTGGAAGATGACTGTTCAGATATTTTTCCTCTCCAACTTTCCCTTTTCCACCTGCATAATCCTCCATGCAAGTTAAATTCCATAAATAGTAAAAAAAACATGGGCACGTGACCCAATAATCATATTTCAAATGTTATATGCTCAATTTTATATTAAGTATTTTATAAATATATATATATATATATATATATATATATATATATATTACAAATTAATATTATTTATTATCTATTTATAATAAATTTGCATTTAAACTATTAAAGAAAGTCATTTGAATAATAATTTAAAAGTGTATATTTTCTATTGTTAATAAATAAATGATAATAATAATTTTATATGAACAATAATATTATTTAATTTTGATAAATATTAAATAAGATTAAAATCAATAATAATCTTATTTTATTATTTTCAAAATTATACTTGACAATCAAAATTATTGTATCAAATTTTCCTCCATAATTTTATTATTTTACTTTTTGGTCCGGATCTTTTATAAATTCTTTTAGCAATTGTATCAAAATTAGTGTCCATATGTAATACCAGAAGAATAAATAACACAGAAAATTCGATAAAGAATTCATTTTTTTTTTTCTTCTTTTGTCCTTATTTTTATTACATTAGTTGTTTTCTATAATTTTTCTTTTTTTCCCACTGATTTCATATTCTTTGCGCCCGTACACTACACTCTTTGGAGTAAAAGAATGTAATATATTTTATTCATTTATACTGTGAAGTTAATTCTTATTTATTTTTTCCTCCTTGTAAAGCTAACTTATTACTTTGTTTATTACTGAAGCATTTTTCTTAAAAATTGTTTCAAAATTAATCCAAAAATTAGAATATAAGCTCACGAAAGAATATATATTTCCACAAACTTTGATATCATTAAAGGTGAATGTTAGTATACATATTTGATAAGATGGTAATAACTTTTATACGAGCATTAAAAAATAAATATAAGTCAAATAATTACACCTTGGTAATAAATATTGTTGTGAAAATTGAAGAAGTTATTTATGCTAGTTCTGTTTTCTCATTATTTGAAGAAATGAAAAGAGATTTATAATAGTGTTAAGGAACGAACCATGAGTCTGAGTAGCACTGATCAACTGCATGGAAACGTTACGCCCTAAGAAGGCGGTGGCAGCGTCGATTATTCCGCCGGCGACATGGACGACGCCGCCTAAGATACCGCCGACAGCGCCAACAGCGCCGTCGACGACGTCGCCAACACTCTTTGGAACGGCGGAGGAGATGGCGTTGAAGTCCAAGACATTCTTGGGCATCAACACCACAGTCCCCTTGATCTTGTGTTTCTTGTTGCCGATTCCAAACATTTTTGCTCCTTCTGTTTACACTCACTCAACACTATTCGCACCGACCAAGGAGAAGAAGAAGAAGAAGCTTGTGTGGTGAAAACAATGCGAACAAGGTACTTATATAGAAGGAGATTTCATGGCTCACCTACCTGCACATGTAAAACGTGACATATAGATACTATCATCGATAACACTACATGAAGAAACTATTCATTGTCTCGTCAATTTCTTAGGACCAACATTATCCACTCATGTTTCTTCTATTATTGTTCTCGTTTCTTATATTAGTGGTCGTAAAAAATATTACAAATTTGTGATGATAAAACCAGCACCCCAGAAAGAATTCAGAGAAGTTTTTATGACACAAACAGTTTTTTTTTTTAACATTTCATAATGTCTCTATGTTAGGCATAGAATGGTCCAATTCTCTTTTTCATGCCTTGTTTTTATATCATTGGACTACATGTTTATGCTTGTTCATTCCACTTGGATGAGATGCATTAAATCTTTGAATGATTGATTTTTGGGATTTTTTTTACAAGGGTTCAGATTTTTTTATTTTTTCCCGAACCTTATAAATTTTAGATTGATCATTTTTTTCTAAAGTGATTTTCAGCTTTCTAAAATGGAATTTTTGGATTATGTTTTTTGGATATAATATTTCGGAGTGCATGAAATGTATTTAGAATGAGCTTTTCAGAATAAAATTTTTGAAACAAGTATTTAGGAATAAAAAATTTTAAATTAACTTTTCACAATATATATGATATTTTCAAAAATAAACTTTTCAATTTTTTTTTCAAAAATTATATTTGGAAACGAGTTTTTCCAAACAAATTTTCAGAAATATATATAATGTCTTTCAGAATAATCTTTCTTTTTTTCTCTCAAAGAAAAGTATAGCGAGGATGTGGAACAAATGTGTAATTAGAAGTAATAGCAGCAAGAACCACGACAAGAGTGACACGGTATAATGAGAAAGGTACGTTATTCTTTTACTATTATGGTGGGATGCTGGTGCAGGTACGGACACAATAATTTGACTACGGGTAGGGATGGGCAAAAGACACATACTTTTGCTCCCATCCAAAATAATTTAAAATCTATTTTACTAATTTATATTTTATAATTTGTTTGAATTGAATATTCATTGTTTTAATTCAATCGAAATATTCGATTTATATTTATGGTTAGGTTAGGTTAGGTTCAAAATCGAAATGAGATGGTCAAAATTATAGGTCAATCTGAGTCGAAAGTTGAGATGAGTTAACTCTATCAAAGGTCGAGACAAACTGACCTAGACAAAAAGTCGAGTCAGACCGACCCATGTCAAAGGTCAAAATGAACTGTCCAAACAAATGTTCCAGTTTGGTTGATCAAGGAAGAAGGTTGAGACAAGTTGTTCCTAGTTGATTATCGAGCTCGACCGACCCGACCCAAATGTCGAGACAAGTTGGACTGTGTTGAACGTCGAGCTAGGCCAACCTGGACACAACGTTGAACCCGACTGGCTAGGGTTAAAGGACGAGACGGGCGAGGCCAGGACGAAAGTTAAGACAAGTTAGGTCAGACAAAAGGTCAAAACTTGATCGAATTTGACCAAGTTGGCTCTAACCGAAATTCGAAGGAGTCAACCCTGGTCGAAATTCGACTGCGTCGACCCTAGTTAAAATTCAACCAAATTCGGTCGCGTTGGCTCCAGCCAAAATTCGGACGAATTTGGGCGATTCGACCTAATCGAAATTCGACTTTCTTGGGCATAGCCGACCCCAACCGAAATTTGATCGAATTCGATTAAGAGGGTCAAGCCAAAAGTGGATCGTATTTGGCAGAGCCGACCTTGGTCAAAAGTCGACCAAATTCGATCGAGTTGGTCCTTGCCAAATTTGTTTGAGTCGTACTCAACCAAAATTCAATTGAATTCAATTGAGTCAGTCCCAACTAAATTTGGCCTAATTTAGCTAAGTCAGCCTCCACTGAAGCTCGATTGAATTCGGTCGAGTCGACAATGGTCAAAAGGTCAAGACTTGCTGACATGGGCATGAGATCGAGATGAAATGTATACAAGTTTCATCAACGTTTGCAAGTTTAATAAATGTTTTGGTTCTCATAAAATTTTATTTGGTATTCTAATTTGAAATGTATACAATTATAATTTCTTTTTAAAATATTGAAGAAACAATAATCCTTTGAGTATTAAATATTTGATAAATATTATGTTTCATTTATTGTAATTTGTTATTATTTTATAAAAATTAATTAATTGATATTGAATAAATAAGAAAGTGGGTATGAGTACGAGTATATACCCGTTATCTAGTATGTATGAGGATGAGATAAAAATTTGATACCCGTTACATTTGAGTATATGAGATAGTAAAACTCATATCCGTCCCATTACCATCCCTATTCACCATGGATTGAACTAAAAATGAATTAGTGTAATTTAGCTCACTTTTTGATGAGCCAACAATTTTGCAACGTGGCTTGATCCATAAGAAAAAGATAAATGGATAGATTAGTAAATCGAATCACTTTAATGTGTTTTGTTTTTTTAAATTATTTTATATATTGATTCTAGTACAATTAAAGTGAACTAACTCAATTCATTATTTTATAACATTGAACATTTTACCAAATATTATTATAAATACAGTAGTTAAAAGTGTCAACTTATATAATTTCACAAAAAGCTAATCCAAACTATTAAACATCATTCAACAACTTTCTATTACTTAGAAAGATTAAATTTTCAACCTATGTAATTAAAAGTAACAAAAAATTATAATATAAAATTTATGAAAAAATAATTATTTGAATAACACAAAGATATATATTTTTTAATCATTCCATATCTATGTATGTTAGCCACATAATGGTCCAATTCGTGGCTTGTTTTTATATCATTGGACTATATATGGTTGTCCATTCCCCATTGGAAGAGATGCAATAAATCACTGAATGATTGATTTTGGGATTTTTTTTGAAGGGTTCAGAATTTGTTTTATATATTTAAAATTAAAAATGAAATCACATCCATAGCTTCTCAATATCTCCATCATTTAATATTAATTATTCTCTCCAAACTCAGATACGAGGAATTTAATTAAGGGGAATGTGGAATGATGGACTTCATAACCTATTGGGCCGAGCCCATTAAATTGAGTCGAGTCCAAATACCTACTTCAAAACAATAAGTACATAACATTTATTTTTTCTTTTATAACGTTTGGTTGAATGGAAGAAGATTAGGGAAGAAGAAGAATCAATGTTAAGTTAAGTCTCATTGTGGATCATAGGTGACCATCAAGGGTTTGCAAAATCAGCTATTGTGGAGTACGCTGTAGCAGATCTTCTCCAAAATTACAATCTCAATCATATTGTTCCGGAGCCAAATTCAGAAAATTTCTGAAAAAAATTATTTTTCTTATTTTTAAAAGATATTTTTAAATTGTTTGGGAAACCTTATTTTGTTCGTATAAATCTTATTCCGACTGTTCCGAAATAAATTATCTAAACTAATTAAAATTAAATTGTAAAGTACACTTTTTTTTTCAAAATATATGTAAGAAAAATACATTATTGAAAAGTTAAGTTTCGGATATCATTCTGTTATTCCATGTTATAAGGAAGATGAAGAAATCAGAGTAAAAGGTCTCGAGAGAAGCATGTACTCTACAACCCAACTTTAAAAGACCAAATTGAAAAATGGATAGCCCAAAAGGAAAACGGGCTTTGTTTTTTTAATATGAATTTCT
>Ga0099823_1004906_pt1 | contig 13204 bp, 8 predicted proteins | sample CowpearedBW_FD_76831 | JGI IMG/M metagenome (GOLD analysis project Ga0099823, IMG submission 76831) | Root nodule microbial communities of legume samples collected from California, USA - Cow pea red BW | ecosystem: Host-associated > Plants > Roots > Nodule | place: USA: California | collected... | reverse complement strand
TGTCAAGTCAACTATAGTGAACAAGTCAAACCTAGTCAAAGGTCAACAAGTCAACTAAAGTTGATTCAACTAAGTCAACTTAGGGAATCAAAAATAACAAACACAAATGAAAGGGATGAAGGAATAGTGAACTTCCTTTTTAAACATGCTTAGTCTTCTTAAGCATGTGCCTTCATCCTTGGTTGGGGTCAATCCTTCATCAATAGTAATGAAGCTCCATGAGTGAATTTTATGGTTGAATGAAGCTTCCTTGCAGTAATGATTAAGATGCACCGAAAATAATGAGATGGAATGGCAACGAAATTGATTAGAGAAGGTTTCTAAGAGGTTATGCGAACTTAGGGAGGAGGGCTAGAGGAGAAATCTAGGAGAATGCTCTACCAATTTGGACTCTCAAAAAGGCAAGTCATGGAGTGATCTCAACATGTATCTGCAATAGGAATCAAAAGTAACCTCAGAAAGAGTGTGGAGGTTTGATTATATAGCCTTTGGATCACGGCCAGCCACATTAATTTACCATGTGCACTATTATTCTAGATTTAGATCTAGATCTTGGATCAAAGGACAAGTGGCAAGTCACACTTTACACATTGTAGCATGTGCTAAATGTGTTTAAGTGTAAGAAGCTTGTATTGAGCCAAAACTAAGATCCATGAGGCTGAGGCCCAATTTTCACTTAGTCTTGGCGAATTTTCATCCATTCCATTGCTAATACACACATTATTAAAAGATGGCCCAATTACATTGGCCAAACTACAAATTAATCAAAATTAGCAAAATAAATCTTAATGTCTTCCTTCGCCCATTTGAATAACAATTGGATGGCTTTGACTTCAAGAGATTTTTAGATTCACCCACTTCTTGACTCTCCTAAGCATTCCTCTAGTGATTGGGCCAATTGGGGCTTGGGCCTTGAGTTGGGCTTGATGGGCTTGGGCCCAAGTCATCACATAGCATTATTCAATTCACCAATTATGAGTGGATATTGATTCAGAGATTTCCTCTTAACTAGGTTTTCATTAGGTTTTTTTTTACTATTTTCATTTTTTTAAGTATTTTAATGTCTTTAGCGATTATATTGTGTTCTTAGTTTTAGTGTGTGTCATTTAAATTTTGTTCTATTGTTTGGGAATTTTGATTTCATAGATTAAATCTTATGTTGTCACGTTTTGTTTTGTTCTTATGATATTGATTTCATACATGTTTTCATCTACCTTTAGTAGTGTTCATGAGTTCTGATCAGTCATCATCATTATTTTAGATTATTCTAGATCATCTTTGCATCCACATTCCAGCTCAATATGTTTAGTTACGTTCTCATCTATGCCATTTAATCATTTTTTTTTGTTTTTGAACTTTAAATATATTAGGCATTTTCATTGCAGCTGAATATGAATCAGATTAGTTGTGTTGTTGCTGTGAGTTGATCCTTAAATCTGTTTAGTGGATATGTATTGCACAACTCTACATCATTTCAATTTGGAATAGAGTATTATGTGTGAGCATGGCTGCAGCACAATCAGTCTGATATTGCATTTTAGAATTAAATGGAAAAAGTGAATTTAGGATCAACATACTTTTGGAATTATTGATCAACATCACTTATATTCTTGCATAATCCTAAACTTTAACATTTAAACTTTTCTGGTCCAGTGTACTTCTTATGATTTAGCTACGTGGTTTTAGTTCTTATTTCCATTTTATGATTTTAAATCTGCACATCCTTTTACCATTCATCTAGAGTTTTGTACATCACATTTTAAATTTAGTTCATCATTCCCTTAGATTCTACACATGCACTTCATTCATGCATATTAAAATTCAACATCAAAGATGATAGCACGTGCATTTAATTTGTAAACTTTGATGTTGTTGTCATTTTATCATTCCATTTCAAGCATTTAGGTTAGTTTAGGTTTAAATAATTCTATATTTTTTGCTTTTATTTCATTTTCCTCCTTTTGCATTGTTTTTATTATATTTTTAGCAAGATTCAATATAATTTAAGCTTAATACACACCATTTCCATGGATTTGACCCGAGTCTTCTTTCCTATACTACATTAGGGATAAACTTGGTTTTGTTGGTCTTTAACACGACTAGAGGCAAGTCAAATAATAACTCAATCTTTTGTCTATACTGTTCTACTCTCTTGTTATTTTGATGAAGTCTTTGAAGCTTATCCATAACCTCCCTATGGTAGTAGGAGGGAATTTTCATCCTTCTAAGGGCACTCTTAAGGTCATTCCAATATTGGACTTGAGGAACATTGTTTATTCTCCTCTCCCTATCTATGGATTTCCACCAATACATTACAATGTCGTGGAAAATTATGTTAGGTAAGGGTACCTTTGTTAACTCACTTTTTCAATGTCGTTTACAGTTAAACAAAACCCAAATAATCCCCCTAATGAAGTACATGGAAATTGACTCAAGATCGAATCCAAGGAAATGGTGCGTATCAAGTATATCTTGCGTAATTTAATCTTGCTAAAAAGAAATTAAAACTAAAAGGGGGAAACTAAATAAAAGAAAAATGTAGAATTTAATTCAATTGAATCTAAACTAAATAACTAAAATATGCTATGCATGAATAGAATGCATGAGATGCAAGGAACCTAGTAATGGAAATTTAGAAAAGGGTTTCCTAGCAAAGAGAATTTATTAAAAAGGGATTTTTAAAAGGGGCAAACTAAATAAAACAAAATACTATTAAAACTAATATTTTTATCACATTTTTGTGAAAACTAAATTTTCCTAAGCAAATAACAAAAACTAGTTAATTCTAAACAAAAAATTATTTATTTAAACTAAAAAGAAAGTTTTAGAAAAGAAAAATATTGAAAGATGGAGTGCTAACAACCTTCCTCTCCCCACTTACTTGGTGGCAAGCAAAAAGTTGGTCCACCTTCATTTCCCAATCAAGGTATGTTTCTACATCTTTTTTTCATTTAAATGAGAGAGGTTTGCTCTATGTTCTTTTGGTTCCTTAGGGACATTCTCCCTTCTATTTGAGATTCATGGAGCTCCTAAAGTTACTACTCTTTATTTTCTGTTGTAATTTTTCTTCTTTTTGTTTGATTATTCTAAATTCCTCCTCAAGGATAGCAAGATAGGCTTCTCTTTCCATTTTCTCATTCCCTTTAAAATAAACTATTGCTTCCTCCAAAGTTTTAGTGACTTGAGTTTTTTGGCAATTTAGTTTAAACTCTTTTTTCCTTCACTCGAGTCACTACCACTTTTGTAAGAAGGATTCCTAGACACCTTTATGATTATTTTTTTTAGGAGTTAAAACTTTGATTATAGAAGAAATTCCAAAGAGGAAGTAGATAACAAGCTTCTTGAGTTATCCTCCAAGAAAGAGAGGTGAATCACTTGGATTGCTTAAGTACCAAGTCTTTCTGATCCAAGGGAACTCATTGTTCTTGCCCAAGACTTCTTAATTGGAATTATGTCAAAGACTAAGATTACATACACTGAGCTATAAAATAAAAACAAAACAATTAAGCAATTAAATATGTTATGCTAAACGACCCTAAGGTGAGGCTTCTTGGTACAAGACACACTTACCATTTAAAACGTTGTACTATTTGATTACGATTCTAATTAAGAGATGAGAGAATGCTAAGGCTCCTCCAAAAAACTTTATTAGGCAAAAATACACAATTAAGACATAAACAAATACAACTCAAAGAAATACAATCAAATGAATTGAAAAATTAAAAATCTTCAAGTGTTTCACTCCATTTATTTTTTTTTTGCTTTTCTTTTTGGTTTCTACACTCAATGGTGTATCTCTCTTGCACCTCGACTTGTTGATACCTCCATAGATGAGTTCCCTTCGATCAAGACACTCCAAAGCTACTACCTTAGGACAATTATTTCACCATGAAGTAGGAAACAACGCCAATAGATGATAGCAAAAACCAAGAGGGCAAGGAAAGAAAAGAAAAAAAAGAGCATAAGTTAAAGGTATAGAATAAGGTTAGAAATCAGAAGAAATACCTAAACAAAGACATTAGCAAGGATTATAAAAACTAGAATAGAGCTAGGATTTGATTGTTGCTTCTCGCCTCTCAATTGCCAAAGGCTAATGGTGTAAAAAGACACTCATATAGCTCAAGGCTAAGACAAACATGTGCATAATTTTCTAGATTTCAAATTTAAATATTCAAAGCACATAAAACAACAAAAAATGCAAGTGATAATAATGATTATAGTGCACTCTTTTTTGTCAATTTCTTTTGCTCATTTTGTTTTACTCTTTTCTTCTTTTCTTTTTGTACTTTTTCAACACTTTTTTAACTATTTTCCAACAAATCAAATATAGCCAATAAAAAATCACCACTACAGCATACTCATCATATAAAAAATACTTGAATCAAAATAGAGAAAAACAAGAAGCTACACAAGGAATGAAATCTAATGGAAGCAAACTAATTAACAAATCAAAACTGAAATACCCAAATTAAAAAGCACTCAAAAAGGACAATAGGAAATGATATGGTGAAATGATAATGGAAGCAAGCTCAAGGAAGATTCCTACTAGAAATTAAGATAACAAAGGTTATCTAGATGTGAAGGTTTAATTCCAAGGCTCAAGAGCAAAAGAGAATTTAAATTAGAAGAAATTATAATTCAATACACCAAACGCTTCATAATATGCACATAACACTACACCACAATATACATCAAACTTTTAAGAAGATTCAAATGGCTAGAAAAGGAAGTAATGACATATATGGACTAAAGATGACTTCTAGACAACATATAATGATCATAAAATGAAAATGACACAAAGATAAAGAAAATTCATTGAACAAAAAAAATAAATACTCAAGTAAAATGCAAAAGAAATTATTAAACCTTAAAAGAAAATCTAATAGCATACATGAATGGTTCAAGATCAAGCAAATGAAGTTGAACCAAAAGAAGAAGACATAAAAAAAGAATTCAATCGGTTCAAAAACATAAGACAAGTAGAAAAAGGGATCAAAATTGAAGAGAAAAAATAGAGAACGATGACTTATCTCTTGTAGACTGTGAGCAAACCAAGGCTCTAGATAACAAATGATGCCATTCTTCTTTGCTTCTCTAACAAAGCCGTGAGGATAAGTGACTCCATCGATAAATGAGGTTGCGAAAACTTGGATTGGATGAAGTTTTGATGGTGTTTGGTTCGGCTAGAATGAGTTTCCAAAAGAGAGGTGAGGCAAACTCTAAAGGAAGGAAGCCTAGAGTAGTCTAAAAGAGAGAACTAGTATAGCGAGAGCTCAAGCAAGTGAATGGCACTTAATTTAGGCAACATTTATTTACTATACACAAGCTAAAATTACAATAAGTAGATGCCTTTATTTATAGGCCAGGAAACCCTAAAGTGGTCTCCAAAAAGGAGAGTCAAAATTCAATTCAAACTAGTATAGAAATTTGAATTTTGGAGCCAAAAGAGAGCATGTTTAAGGTGTGACTTGCCACCTAAGCAATCACACTTCTCACACCCTTGTGTGTTTACGGAGGAGACTTGCAAGATAAGTTTGCATTTCTCTAGGTTTAAGAAACCCTTATTTTAGGCCTATACTCCTTGGCTCAAAGCTAGGTTCGTCTCCTTTTAGGCTCAAACTATATTAATAGGGCCTAGCCATGTTATGGCTCAAATACAAGGCCCAAATAAACTTGTATACTACTAGCCCATTATACAATGCCTAAACTATCCTATTCTAATATTTATAGAAGAAATCCTATACCAGGTCTTCACATGGTCCTTAGCCTAGGTGAACATCAACTCGGGCCTCCTTAGCTTAGGTGAAGCCCAATCTTTTTGGATCCTTCTTGCCATTGCTAGGGGTTTCCCATCACTGATTTAACTTTCTATAGTCAATTCACATCCTTCATTTGTTGGCTACCCTTGTTGACACCATTTCATCCTTTTCATTCTTTACAATAGCCAACCAAGATTTCTTTAGAACCAATTGAATCGTAGAAACCCATTTACTATCAAAAATAGCATATTCATTCCGATCTTAAGCAACTTTATCCTTTACAACACCTAAGATAGTATGATTTAACTTTCTCTATGGTTTCCTTACAAGTTCCATTTCATCTTCTGGCAATATCTTGTGCATGCACAAAGGTTGACTGATTCTAGGAATATCCTTAAGCGACCACCCAATTATTAGTTTGTACTTTCTCAAAACAACTAGCAAATAGTTTTCTTGCTCAAGAGTTAGGTTAGTAGCAATTATAACCAGAAACCTCTTATTCTTCTCTAGATAAACATATTTGAAATGTGCAAGGAAAGGGATAAGCTTAGGTTCTCTATGTTTGTTGTCATTTTGAAACTCCTTTATTTCTTAATGATCAATGCTTTTTTCAATCTTCACAATTTGCTGAATCAGTTTCTTTTGTAATGATGTTCCTCAAAGGTATTTAACATTGATTGGAGTTGGTTCACTTCTAGTGCAATTTTTCTTTATCTTCTTCAATGGCATCAAAGAGATTAAATTTCACTTGACTATCCCTAAACCCCATAGTCAGAGTTCCTTGATAAACATTAATAATGCTTTTTGATGTCATTAAGAATGGTCATCTTATAAAACCTAGGAAAAATAATTATTATTTCAAAGGTGGTAGTTGGAGGTGGGATATTATATAATAAAGGGGTTAAATATAATTTTGGTCTTTTAACTTTCAATGAAAATTAGAATTAGTCCCTCTTCAAAATTTCGGTTAATTTAGTTCCCCAACTTTAGAAATGTGCGGATTTAGTCCTTTTAACCAAATTTTGTTAGGTTTTTTTGACATTTCAAATGTGTTTCTTAACTAACATTGAAGAAAAAATTTGTCAAACGGTGTAAACAACACAAATGTTATAACGAAACTCATTTGCAGCGTCAAATAAAGATAACAAAATTTGGTTAAAAGGACTAAATCCATGTATTTGTAAAGGTGAGGGACTAAATTTCACCAAAGTTTCAAAGAGGGACTAATTCCAATATTCACTAAAAGTTAAGGGGCCAAAGACATATTTAACCCTAAATAAATAACTTTATAGAAGTGCAGTGTAGTACAATTGCTTAGAGTCTTGTCATGAGTTGATGATCAAGGGTTCAATTCCTGATGTGTGCATTTCGTGTGTTTATATTTTAAATATTTTATTTTAGTGTTTCTATGAGCCCTTGGTATGGCATGTATTTTATAAATTAATTATAATTCATTTGGCATGTTTATAATTTATTTTCTTTAATGCATTGAATGTGTGGATGTTATTGTATATTATTGTGATTGTCAAGGAAAACGGGATAATTGATATGGTTTGGAGTGTTGGTTGGAACTTAGAGGTTGTGAGTTTGGTAATTTTTGTGGTGCACTAGAAGGTGAAAAGTTGAGGCAGATTCATTGTATTTGGACAAAAACATAGGAAATTAAGATAAATTAAGTGTGCACTAAAAGGTTAACACTGAAGGACTATTTTTTTTTTTGCCAAGTAAAAAAATTAGGTCTTGAAGAGAGGGCAGACAACATGAGTTAGTGAGCGAGAAAGAGCAGAGTTTGGTTAGGACATGAAGAACAAGGGAGCGTAGAGCAAATGCAGTAGTCTTATTGCAAGAATTCCAAGTAAGGGGTGTTAAGCCTTGTTCTCATTGTTTTATGGTTATGTATCAAGCAATATGTACAATTGAAAATATGGAATTGTAAGGGGAACGAGTCTTGCTTGATTGGTGAATCATGGGTTCTTTTTTTTTCTTTTGTTCGTTGGAATGTAAAGGTTGATGATATTAATTTTCATTTTGGTTAAATGGAATGTGATCTTCTATAAGGTTTTGATGGTGTGGTGCTTGTTTCCAAATTAGAATTGGGCAAAAAATTTTAGACTTTGAGAATTGTTTAATTGCATACATTATGTACTTAATTTTAATAGTGCACAAGTTTATTTTTAATGATGATTATACATTGAATGAGAGTAGGATTATGAGCCAATTGATATATGGATTTTATAGAGCAATTATGTTGTACGAATTGGGTTAGAGAGAAGCTATGTTTAGTATATGAATTGATGAATGCAGGTTGGTTTAGATTTTGGTAAATGGTTTGGTTGGTTTGATACACAAAATGGAATATTGAAATGTATGTAATGTAATTTGGTGCAATGATCTTAGTGTATTACAGAGTTAGGTGTTGTGAAATTTGCATAATTTTGCTTGTTCACGTTATTTTTCTTATTTTGTAAGTGTTTTTATGAACAAAACTAATCGTTGGGCAAATGGGAGTTATTGGGCGAGTGATTAGGTTGTTGCATGTGAGAAAATTGCGAGACAAAGTGGTCATTGGGTGAATTGGGTTGCTTTTCGTTGGGCGAATGGTTAGGTCGCTATACGAGTATTTTTTTGTAAAATTAAGTTTTCTGGTTCATTAACTGTTGGATTGAGCTTAAATTTGGACAGTTTATTGGTAACATGTTTTTCTTTAATTTTACTGGTGTGATCTATGTATGGAGGTCTATGGTTAGAGATATATGTCACGCGTGATTATTGTTTTTTTTCAGGTTAGAGATGCTTTTGTTTTGTTAACTTGTGATATGATACGGTATATATAGGTATACATATATGATGGAGCAATATGAATTCTCTAATAACTATAAAGCCAGGATGGTTCTTTTACCTAAAGGGCTTTGTCGAGTCAGGGTACAAGGGTTTCGTTCCACCATAATTCTTTGGAATAAGCTTAGCAAGAGTGCTCCTACCCAAGGCTTTGTTAAGTGGGTGGATTTGTTGCTTGGAAGTCTATGGAAAGTAGGGGAAAAGACTTTTCCAAGAGGCGTCGTTGTACAAGAAATGCATAGTAGTTGGTTGTGATAGAATGTCAAACATTTGATATTACTTGGTGGTAATATGTTGATGATTGCCTGTTATGGTTTTGAGAACTTGTGATAATTGATATCTTGGATGAGTTATGTTACATTGTGGTAATACTAGGTGATTTGTATGTTGATATACATTGTTAAGTGATGTGTTACATGGTTAACTCACCCTTGCATGTTTGTGGTTGTGGTTTCCATCCACGATGATTGTATAACTTATGTTATACGAGAGTAAATGTCGATGCAAATGCTAGTGGAGATGCGTAGGTGAGAGAGCTCGTGGGAAGGACTTGGAAGTTTTACTTAAAGCATTTTAAAATTTGTTTTGATTTCGATGTAATAGTTGGAGATTGTGGAAGTTGATTCATGTCTACAAGGATTTGTAATAAGTTTTATTTGATGGCTTTTGATGGAATGGTTTTGTATGGATTTTAATGGTGCTTTATTTTGAGAATAAAGTTTGATTTAAATGAAAAATGTTGTCATATGGCTTGTGAGATAAAGTATTTGTGAAGTTCTTATTTTATAGCATGGTATAAGAGGTTTGTTTTGGAAGTTTGAAAAAAAAAATTGTGTTTTCACGTGCCATCGCAAAAGGGATGTTACATTTCCCAAAATGAGACTTGCTTTATGCACTTGCATGTCAAGGATGTAGAAATCAACTAAGACGAATAATTGCTTCACTTTGACCAACACATCTTCTACTTCTCCTACACTGGCTGCCTTTAGTTGCCCCAAATTCCACATCTTATAAATTGACAAGGGCATCACATTTATAGATGCTCCCAAGTCCACCAAAGCATCAACAATAGTTATACCTTGGATCATTACATTTTAAGGGATCATTTGGAAAATTTATTGCTAAAACAGTTTCCACAAAAGGTTTCCTCAACCTCCTTTTGTAAATGCAGAGGTCCTTAAGAAACTTTGAATATTTGGGGACTTGCTTGATCACCTCTAATCATTGCATATTTATTTCCACCTTTTGATGATATACCTCTAGCCAAGGGATCTACAACAAATTCTTAGGCTAGGAGGATACAAGAAGAATGAGTCTCATTTGAGCATGCAAGGCCCAAGATGAACTTCATATAGGCCAAGGAAGATATAAAGACCTAGCCTAGGACTCTTAGCTTGTAAATACTAGATTAAGATTTATTTTATTGGGCTTTGTATTTTAGGCACAATAGAATAGGGTTTTCTTTTGGGCCATGTATTGGACCTTAGACGAAATTTGGCTTTAGAAATAATTTGGACCAAAAAGAGAATTGGGCCTTGAATTAGGCTTTAGTTGGAGCATATGAGCTAGAGAGATCTAAAAGCTTCAAGCTTGCTCTCCAAGGCTTCAAAGTGAACGTCCCATGGCAAGGAGGGTGTGTCTTGTTTAGGAGGCAAGTCATACCTCCCACATGCTCCTTTTTTGGCTCCAAAAATCAACTTGCTAGACTCCTTTTTCCCTTATCTTTTTGGAGACTCATGTCCAAACTATACCATGAACCAGGTACAAGTACACACAATACATAGTAAGCAGCCACCAAATGTAAGACCTAGGAAATTCATACAAATAATAATTAATAAAGTATAAGAAATGATGGGTCGAGAATACCCTAAGGGAGTTCCTTGATAAACCATAGACAAGAAATATTGTTAGCTTAAGTGGTTTAGAGCACTTGATTATGTTGAGAGGACTTGGATTCAAGTTCTGTGTATGTCATTAGTATGTTTATTTAATTATGTTTTATTTTACAAATATATTGTGAATGCGGAAGCATGATTTAAGCTCGTATGAATGGGTGAATTGACATGAATAATGTGATGGTTTGTTGGTCTGCATGTGTTTGATGGGTTGGAAGGATGTGGGTTCGAATCTTGGCTAAAGAAAGTAGACCCTTTATATTTTTATATTTTGTTAAGTGATGGAAAAATCTAGAAACTGTAGAAATTCCCTAAGAAACCAGAGAGGTGTCAGTTTGGGTGCAGTAATCAAAAGTAATGACCAATAAACTCTAAATTTAAGTTAATTTCGTTTTTATTATTTGTATTATTTATTTTGGGCTGAATTTGTGGGTGAGGGAGAAGAGGGGGTGAGAAAACAAAGAGTCATGGAGTGTGGTAAGTTGGGTGCTGAGAATTGTTATCCAGAGAGGGAATTGGAGTGGAAGCAAGCAAGAATCCATTAGAAATTGGTTGAAGCTAGGAAACCAGGTAAGGGGAGGCTGAACTTTTGTGTTTTGTTTTGTTTGCTTCCGAGTGATCATTGTATGTGTTTGGTAGTGGGCTTCCACGTGTTAATAGTTAAGTGTTTGAGGGTACCTTATGCTTAATGTTCTGTGGTGAATGTTGTTTTCGTTGGTGCTTGCATAATATGTTGTTGTTTTGCAGTCTGCGTGAGGTTTTGATTGAGAAAGAAATTATGCAGAATTCATTTTGGTAGCCTAGCATAATTCACGTGCAGCCTTGTGAGGTGTGCGTGTGTATTGGTATTATCCATGATAAAGTTGGGGAGTTGATTACAAACTTTTTTTACGACGCCATTCGTTGGGGTGGTGTTAACATCTTTCAATAATTTAAAAAGCAAATCAAACATTAGTATTCTTCCTTTCTCCTAATGGTGGTGTGAAGAAAAGAAATAGAGTAGTGTTGATAGCTTTATAAAGTCAGTTTAGACTAGAAAATAATTGTGGTAGTGTTATACAAGAGATGAAATTGTTATACTACTTTTCTGGTGAGATTATTATACATCCAAAATTTTATGTGTACTTTGAAAAAAATTGGAGATATAAAATACCATAATTGTTAGATAGGTGGTCAGGTATAGGAGGCTAAGAATGATTTTATGAAACCATATGATACTAGATGAATATGGTGGAATGATGTAATGGTATATTATTTCAAAATATAATATAGCTTGAAACTTTGTATTGAAATCGGTGCATGTAAATTACGTTTAATAAATGTAAGCTAGAGCAAATATGTAATTGGAGTATTTAGGGTTGTTAAAAGAATAAATTTAGAGGAAGGAAATAAAAGATTTTTTCTTTCAGAAATAGGCAATGGATTACAGTGTTGAGGGCTAGGAACTCTAATTGATAAACTTTTGGAAACAGGTGGATATGCGATCCCATTTAACCAAATATAAAATGTTCATATTAATTGATAAGTGGACTAATTTAAAAGGATTTAATTATAGGTGTTCAGTTTATATAGGATAAAATGGGAAGGGTTTTAATTAGGAAATTAAAGCGTAAAAGTGGATAGAGTTGAGAAATTGGTATGAGTGCAGTGGGATTCTTATTCCAAAGTGCAGTAAATGTTTTTTATATATATTATTTTATAATTGTATAATGTTGATAAAATATTATATAAATATAAAAGTTAAAAGGTTTAATTTATTATTTTAGTGGTTACGGTTATGAATATGATTATTACATGCATTTGGGTATTTAAATACTTTACATGTTTTATTTATCAAGTTTAGGTAGTACGATATAGGTATCTTAAATATCCTAAATATAAAAGGTTGGAGTTTTATTTTGGTTTGACAACTAATGGGTGTATCAATAACCCCTTTACTAAATGGCAAGGAAAGGTCAAGTTATGGTTTTTATGTAAACAAAAAAAAAAGGGAATTGGGGTATAGTTTTTAATTCTATTTCTATTAGCAATATTACATTGATGATATATTAGATAATAATTTATATGGACTTTCAGTAAACTTTTGGTAGTTTACGTATTCTTGGGTTGTTATATTAAAGACAATAAAGTATAAAATTTTGAATTAATATATTATTTTACGATCATATAATAATATAAGGTGATTTAGGTATTGTGGGCTAGGCAGTTGGCAGCCTAATTTTGGCCTGACGGCACTTAGGCAGCGCCAGGCGATAGTGCAGGACATGGGTCCATTGTAAATGAATTTGCATGGATGGGTTTGATGGCTTGGTCAAGGATATGCTGGATTAGTTACGAGCGGGGAGGTTGATAACGGAGATGAGAGATGCGTAATTGATGTGGGCGGGGAGGTCCGTATCTGTTGTACTCTTGTGTGGGGATACGAGTGGGGAGGTTCGTATGTTCCATGCTCACACTTGAGGCTACTATGAGCGAAGAGGTTCATAGTAGGTGTTCACGCATGTTGGACTACGAGCAGGCAGGTTCGTAGAGTTGGACTACGAGCGAGGAGGTCCGTAGAGCTGGACCACGAGCGGGTAGATTTGTGGAAGCATGATAATCCCTAAGGACCAAGGTTGTGAATGGATCTTTCTCATATAGGTTATGAGATTGGGGTGTAATGTTATAAAGAAGTCAATAAACTAAAATTGGCTAAGATAGATTGGGTGAGGG
>Ga0099823_1004901_pt1 | contig 13206 bp, 6 predicted proteins | sample CowpearedBW_FD_76831 | JGI IMG/M metagenome (GOLD analysis project Ga0099823, IMG submission 76831) | Root nodule microbial communities of legume samples collected from California, USA - Cow pea red BW | ecosystem: Host-associated > Plants > Roots > Nodule | place: USA: California | collected... | reverse complement strand
GAGCTATGAAAATTAAGTTATGGGGGCGCACGAAGAAAATGAAAATCTATCAAGCCCTAAAATGAGATGGAGGTGTGATAATAATTATGGGATGCTTGAAAAAGAATAGAATCTGCCAAACCCTAAAATCTAATCAAAACGCCAACCTTTTCCCCATTGTCATCTTCAACCTCACGGCACAACCACTACCATGCGTGGTCCCCAAACAAAATGCAACCTATTATTGCGAAAGGCCGCCAGCAGCGACGGTGCCCACTCTCAACAGGTTGCTAATGCCGGCACAGACGCTGCTCGCCAGTCATAATCGTGTGAAACGCTGCTGCACTGCCCCTGTTGCGTGGAGGTTCCATCACTCTTCCTCCATAACTGAAACCAAAGTATTTTTTCTCCAAACTTCTTCACCATTAATGGCGATGCTGTCTGCCATAAAGCCAACACACTAAAGACAATCACTCGCGTGAAATGCCAACTTTAGCATCCAATCACGATTCCTCTTCCTCCATCACCACCAACAACAACGTTGTTATCCATTGAAAACATCACCAATACCTTATGATTTCGCGAAGTGATGAATTTTGTGTGAATATTGAATGAATCTGTTTATGATTGTACCGAATTGGATCTTAATGAATATGTGATGGATATTTTGTGATTGGAATGGATGAATGTGTTGGATGTTGAAGAAGGTCGTTGGGGAAGGTGAATGGAAATGATTTCTACTATGGTAATGGTGTTGGGTAATGGCGATGGATCAAAATCAATGTAGAGAAAATCTATTAAGTGTTGCTTGCCCGAGTGTAATACCATCATGAAAAATGAATTTGTCCCCAAAATTCTTTTTATCAATAGTAGTCAAAAAACTGTTTACCAGTTGTGATGGGGAGCAACAATTGAAGGCAATTGACCATGATGTGCAACGATAATAAAAGAGGTTAAAAAGAGAATTATTTTTCAAACTCACTACCAAAACGAAAATATCTCCTTCTTTTCTATTTTATTTTTTAATATATATCTATGATAAAAAACTGTTTCTCCACTTTTACATTAAAATTGATTTTTTAATTTTTAACTTAATTAAATTAAATTAAATTAAATTTGATTTTTTTTTAATTAAAATTTTCTATTTTTATATTTTTTTTTGAGTTTTTATTTTTGACTCCTGTTTCTAAAAAATTACTTAAACACCTCATTTGATTAATTTTTTTAAAACAAAATTTAAAGAAACTTTTTTTAATTAATTTTATTATTTTTTAGGACAATTTATTTTTACCCCTTTTTAATTAACACTTATTTTTTTGGATTTTTTGAAAACAATTTTTTTAATCATCCGGACGAAATTGGGTATTGACGGTTGGCCAAGATGGTATTAGTCAAAAAAGCAATGAAAAGTGGCACATGTACGTAATCTATACAAATCTCAACAATGCATATTCATAGGACGCGTACCCCCTACCAAGCATTGATCGATTATTAAATAGCATTGTCGAGCACAATGTTCTAAGTTTCTCATACGCTTATCAGTACAAGAAAAACTGATATTACTGACGATCAAAATCTATCGGTAATGTTTAAAATTCGTCAATAAATCAAAATTATCGATGATAAAAATTTTATTGCTAAAACTCTTGTCGGTAAATTTTTACCAAGGAAATCTTTTTGTATTGGTAATTACCGATGGAAAAATGTTGGTAAAATCAGTTGGTAATTATCAACGATAAAATTTGTCGGTAATTACCGACCTAAAAATTTGTTTGTCAAATCCAGCGATAATTATCAACTGAAAAATTTGTCGATAAATACTACAAACGAGTTCATCTTCTTTCTCCTCCTCCCTCCTCTTTCTTCTTTTTATGGTCTTTTTTTTCTTTTCTTTCATAACCTCCTTAATTCCATCTCAGTAGATCCGTCGTGGCCACCACCATCGCCGTTGCCACCACCATTGTCGCCGCCACCGTTGTCACCGGTTCCTCCTCCTCCTTCTCCTTACCCACCTTTTTCTCCCAATCTTTCTTGTTTCTTCCTCATTTTCTCTTTCTCGTCACCAACCTCTTCGAGCCACCACTGCGTCTCCGTTGCCATCGTGCCACCGTCTCGTCACCGCTGCCGTCTTGCTACCATCACGCGTCTTCCTTCTTTTTCCTATTCTTCTCCTTTCTTCTTATTTTTCTTTATCTTCTTTTTTTTTCTATTCTCTTCCAATTTGATGCACAACTTCTTAAGGTAAGTTTTGGACGAGAAATTTCTCACACTTTCTACTGACGGATTGACCCATTGGTAAATGTGTCGATAGTAAAAATTCTAAATTACCGACAGATTTTTGTGTCGGTAATTGAAACCAGCATTACTGACACATTTTATCGACAAATTGTTCCATCGATAACTAAAATATGTATTACCGATAGGTTTTTCTGTCAGTAATTAAAATACCAAAATTTGTCAATAAAATTTGTCGGTAATTCGTATTACCCTATGAAATTATACTCATTGTAATATTTCGTCGATAGTTTCAAATTTTTTTGTAATGTATTCAACCTATGATCAGATCTCTACGACGAAAGGCCACAAGCTGAAAACTGCCTTTATCACAAAACACACGAACTACGACTTTGAGGTCATGCTTTTTGGTCTCAAGAATGAAGGAGTGATAAATCATAAATGTGAAAAAGGTACAATGACTGATTGGTAAGCTGACATCGATATCTCAGTTCTTTCCAAGATTGGCAAACGATGTAAGAGTCGGGAAATTTAAATAAATAATACATATTTAGTTAGCAATAATTGTGGATTGAAAGTACCTCTAAGAGAATTAATTATCAAGTCATTGAAAAGAAGCAAAGGTAGCTCAAGTGGTTCAACGGGTGGTGTGAAGAAGTCTTGGGTTTGAATCATATTTATTCAATTTGTGTAATATTTTAATTAATTGTTTATTTTTTTTGCATGTACGCATAAACCTGATGAGATCTTATTATTGTATGTGTGCATGAAATGCCATGAAACATGGATTGGCTTGTTGGTTGTGCATATGATTGATAATTGGATGGAAGAGAGTTCAAACCTTGCCTAGCACAAAATAGTTCCTTTCATGTTTTACTTTCTATTTTTTCCTAAGTGGTGGAGAGCCTAGAAACCCTAGCAGTTCCAGAGAAACTAGATGGTTAAAGGCATGGTAATTATGGAGTAAAAACCTCCAAGTAATGGCAATTGATGGCCATTTACATTTATTTTCTTTTTATCATTTTATGATTTTTTTGGGCTGCAAAGTGGGGTAGAGAGTGGACTTAGGTAGGAAAAATAGGCTTGTGAGAGCACTGAAATTGTGACTTAAAGAGTGCAAGGGTTGGATCAATTTTTGTTCAAGAAGAAGTGTAGGAGTGTGATTCGAGCAGGAAATCTAGGTAAGAGGAGTTGTATCTATTTGTTTAAATTCGTGGTTAATGTATTTTGTGATGTGTTGAAGCTTGGGTGCCTTTTTCCATCTTCCAATTACGCTATTTTTTTGTGTTTCTAAGCTTCTGCCCAAAAACCGCTTGGCGACAACGAAGGTCTGCCAGGCGACGCATGCTGTTTGAACTATGTTTCTAGTGTCTGTCAAAAAACCGCTTGGTGGCAATGGAGGCCAGCTAGGCGACACAAAACTGGATTGGACTGCCATATAATAGCTACAAATCAAGGGTCCCTGGAGCAAGTTGGCTATGGATTTTGGAACTTGTAATAATATTGAATTATTTTGGAGTTAAGCGGTTAATACATTTTAAATTTCCCACATTTTGGGAACAGTATATGATGTTGAATTGAATTCCAAATATAATGTTCTTTTAATTAAGTAATATCCATTGAGGATGTTACATTTGGTATCAAAGCATTTGGTTTTAAATGATTTTTGGGCTATAGGGAGTAAGCTTCTCGCGTTTCGGTTGCGAAACTTTGTATGAATGGATTGGATTGTAGAGTCTCTTTAAATGAGTCTCTCAAAATTGTTGGTATGTGTTTTGGGGTGCGAGTTTGTGGTCTCGATACCAACATCTGGGCAGATTTCAACCAATTCAGTTTGTGTTGGATGCTCTATCGAAGAGGTAGGCCGCAAATCCCAAGTGAAATTATATGTTTGACTTTGGAGGGACTAGATCTGATACTAGGAATGGACTTGCTTTCTATCAATCATGTTGTTATTGATTGTGGACAACGCAAAGTGTTATTTCCAAAAATAGACAGGTTGTGGGACTGTCATGTCTCTTATTTAAGACTTCAAAATTTACGGACTTCTTTGTGAAATTGGAAGCATTAAGAACAGAAAATATCTTGGTAGAGTGATGAGGGTGCACACTCATGACTATATTAGAGATAATTTCCTTTCTTGATTCTAAAGGTTTTGGGAAAAGATAAGAGAGTTATAGTTTGAGTTTATCTTCTACACCTTTTCTTGTTATGTTTGCGCTTCGATGGTGTGTGTTCGGTGTTTGTAGTGGTAGAGGAATACAATAGAAGGTCAAACTTGACGTGATTATGTTTACAAGGGTTAGATGAGATCTCTAAGATAACTTCTTGCCTCAAAGATAGGGAGTTGTTGTATGATGTATATCGATGAGTGATGAAAGTTAAGCTTTAGGTTAGTAGGCATGGAGAAGATGCTGAAGTTGTGAAACAATGTTTGGATTGAGAAAGCTTCAAGGATAATTTTGGGATCAGATACCACAAGTTTTCTAAAAGAATATGAATCCAGAGGTTAAAACAAATGGAAATAACAGGGCATATCAATATAGTGATGTTTGAGGAAATCCACATGGTTCTACATCTTGACAGTGTTGGGGTTTAGAGGTATACAAACACGAGTGGTTTTAAGGGGAAAGTGTCATTACATGTAGTGATATGGCCATATCCAGTGATTTCCTTGAATTGGTAAAAGAGAAGTTGTTGGTAGATACTAGGTGGAAGAAAACGGTGGGGTTATTGGGCATTGAGGAAGCTAAGAAAGGTGGAGATAATGAATGTGTATAAGGACGATATATCTTTAGTGGGAGGTTAAGATGAAGTAGAACCTTGAAGATCATTCAGCTGTGATGATGATTTATAAGAATGAAGTATATTAGGGATTTTTAAACCAGATCAACATTAGGAAGAAGTAGTGAGATTTTCTCGACAATAGCAATTATCCAAGTCAAGAGTAGACAACATGTCCTAAGTAAGGTGACTCACAAGAGAGGAAGACATGAGATGGACAGTTTCAAGTATAAGAAGAAGAAGCACATCGTTATGTTATTATGGTCGGAAAGGGTAGTTGGTAATGTTAGAGCATAGAGAACGAGGAAAAGAAAAGGAAAGTTTTAGGTAGCTGAAAGGGATGTTTGAGATAGTTGTTGCTGGAGCAGTTAGTGCAAATGATAAAATTCAAGGACACAAGGTATAAAAGTGGTGCTTGGGATAGGAGTTTTGGTTTTGTTTGGGATCGTATACCCCTTGGTATCGTCAGTATGGTAAATGGGCCATGGTTACTTGCAAGAGGGAGTTGGTAATGAGATGGTGATTTTGCTACAGTTGTGGCTAAGTAAAGATTGGTCAAGTATGTGTTGTGTTTTGTGGTGATCAAAGGATTCAAATTCAATGTTAATTGGAATTGATTCCTTTGCAAGGTTAGGACATAAACTCAAGGGTGAACTGGTTACTTTCCAATCTCATTCCTGACTGATGGATACCCAACAAAGTGGTGCTCTATGATTCAAAGAGATAAATCGGCGGTTGCATACCAAGTATAAATCAAGGGGAAAGGTGAGGGCATAGTGTTAGGTGAACCAAAGTTATCGGACAAAGGCAACTGAAGAATAGACGCAAAGGATCTCAGTGGTGGAAGAGTTCATAGACATGTTCTGAAGTAGGTACGAGAACTTCACCTTGACTAAGATCGGAATGGCACCATATAAGGCGTTGGATGGTAAGAGATGAAGAACACTGTTGTGCTGGTATTAGGATGGGGAGTCGAAGCTCCAAGTGGATTGGATGTACGTCATTAGATATCATATGATGAAAGCAAAAAAGGATCGCTGACATCAAATTTCCATATGTGATACTGTTTTCTAAAATATTAGAATATCTTGGTGTTGATCTTGATGGTGAACTTTAGGAAACAACTTCAACAATCAACTATATTTCGTGTTTGACCTTGCATAAAATTGTTCACCAAGGAAAACAATAGTTAGATACGTAAAGGTGCAACACCTAAGGCAAATGATGATGAAGTCAGTCTAAGCAACACTGTTGATAAGGACACTACTTCCTCAATGATCATTCATATGATTCCTTATAATATACCAAAAGATACAGGTCCTACCTACTCTACATTTGAATGTACTGTGGGGTGGCCAACTTCATTATTTGAACCTAGCTCAAAAAGAACATAATCGTTTCTATAATGCACATTTGTAGGATGTTGATAAACAGATTACAAACATAAATATGTTGTTGGCAAAGTTCTATTACAAAGACATTCCTAGTGATTAGGCCAGTTGTTAGGAAATTCATTGCATCATAAAAAATTTATTTTCTCCTTTATGTGTTTGATTTTGTTAATTGCATTTTTTGTTTGATGAATCAAAAGGAGGAGAAAAATCTGAGAATTTGATTGACGAGAGGAGCTTGCTTGATTATATAAAAGGGTTGTATTTGTCTTACTTTTCTTCAATGTGCAAGAAATGTTACCTTCATCAAATTAGGGGGAGAATTTTATCATGAAGCATTTATAAAGATTTGATTTGATGGATCCCAGAAAATCACTTGAAGACATCTTGAAGATCAACGATAGAAGACTTGTTAATGGTTCAATTGTATTTAGGGTCATATATACACTAGGTCTATTAATATATTAAAATGTGTTAACAAATTAATTGTATTCTCCAAACAAAATATGTGATGAACACATTAATCAATTGATATAACTAACAATGAATTGATTTCACTAGTTAAGTGAAATCAATTTATTGAAAATGTAAACTTTCATGTCTTTAAATTAGAACTTTGGCCCAATGAAAAGTGCAAAGTTTTGAAAAACAATTTAAGCCATTCTGTGAAGCGCTTCCTTATTGAAAAACCTTTGTATTATGATCTAGAGCAATTACTGACTCTATGAAGCAATGCCTGCTCTTACCCCTTGGTTGTTTAGGCAAGATCATGTATCTTGAGAAAGCTAGAGCTTTTCAAGTTTGATCATTTCTTGTCTTGTATTGTTTTGTGTTTTGTGTTTCTAGAGGGTGTCCAGGTTGCAATAGGGTGTTTCATGGGTACGATGCTTCTTGAAGGTTTCAAGAAGTAAGGTTGATATTACAACAAATTGTGTAATTGCAAAATTGTGTTTCTTTTGTAGTGAAAATGTAATACTCAGTTTGCATAGGTAATTAGATGTAGCTCGTAAGAGTGAACTAGTATAAAAACTCACATGGCTTGATATCTTTTTTTGTTAATTGTTTAAGTTCTTTATCTCTTTTATTTTAAATTAAGATTTTTTATTTATATGTACCATTAAACAAATACTTCATTGAATGTGTTTTTTATTGATTTGCATTGTGTGCAAGCGCTTCAGTTGTTTGTAACTTGAGTAATGTGAAAATTGTCTTACTTGTCGAACATTTTAATTAACTGATTCTAGTTTCTAATCGACTAAAATATTCATACCTTGTAACAACTTTTCTAAAATTTCATTGGTCAATTAGACTGAATGAAAGTTTGAGAAGGTTTTTCAATAAACAATTGGTTTCTTAAGTACAATTCAACCCCCCTTTTTTTTTGGCCTTGAACATTTTAATTCAACGCATTCCATATAACAAGGTTAGTTCTCTTTGACACGGCAAAAAGATTGTCTTTCAAACGACTTCCCATCATAGAAATCTCCATTGACACAGACTACTTAAGTATCTTCCTCTATGTGAGTTAGATATGAGTAGGTCAAAAAAATGGGTCAAAATCATTATCCCTATTACAAAGGAAGGAAGTATTTGCACACAAAAGGCTCACATCAATGATCTGATCATACCCTAACAATCCTAATTGAACAGGGATTCATTTATAGCTTTGAGATGACACATGCAAGCACCTAACCTCACACATGCAATCCCCTAACCTCACACATGCATTACAAAAACCATAAAGACTCTATAAACAATAAAAGATGAACTTACTCTGTTTGACAAACTGATTGGGTAGAAAGATAGATCTTGTCACTAATAGTCCTATGTTGTACTCCTATCTTCAAACAGATGAAGGACGTGGTCAAAGATTTAGAGACAAGGTTTAGAAAAAACTTTTAGAGAGATAATAATTTTCATAAAATGAAACTCAATTAATTTATATTTATATTTATAATATGACCTCTATTAATAAAATAATTGAGTGTCATATTTTAAGGTCACTAATAATGTTATTACATTCTAAGTCCTTACACTTTATAATTAATAATTCCATTTTTTATTTGCTTGCAAAAGCATATTTAGTACTCTTAGGTTCGTCTTCTTAAACTTTAGTAGGTGCTACAAGAGAAAATTATTAAATATAGAGTTTTAGGTTCGTCTTCCTTAGACACTTCATGACTTGTTTAAGGAAAATCAAGAGAAACCCCTAGGTCCTCCTCAAAGTTAGACTTTTGAATCTCAACGTCTTTACTATCAAAAACCTTAAAATTCTTTTTATTTATAAGTTATTATAGTCTCACTGAAAAAACACCACGTTTAGCCATACATTTCTTCAATGTTGAATCAATAGACCCCAATATGTATATATATACCTTTATCACTCTCCTACAATCATGCATTTCATATCTATTATTTATAGTTTAGCTCGCTTAATATAAGTATAATCAACACCATGAAAAATCTTAGATTTTTAGGATAGAACACCATAAGAAAAATGCTAAAATACTGACTTAAAACATGTATCGGTAAAAGAAAATTTGCTAACAAATTTTACAATTTTAATTATCAATGATTTTTTCTATGGGAAGAGATCCCAGGTAAAGTCCATTGATAAATTAAAATATTTACTATGGAAATAACAATCCATAATAATTGTTTGTAAAATACATCAGTAATATATAACTTTTATTACTGATGAATATTTTCATTAGTAAACTTCATCAATAACATCGGTGTCAAAGTCCTTGCTTTGGGGTTTGACCATGTCATGATAAAATTCTTAGGTAAATCTGTTGGTAATTGAATTTTTTTAAACTATACTAGTAAATATGTTTGTTGATAATAGATTTTTTTTTAAATTTGTCGATAAATTCATTAGCAATCATAAAATGTTTTAAAAATTTGTTGTTAACTCCATTTGTAAATTTATCAGTAACATGGGTGCCAATTTTCTTGCCAAATTTAACAAACATTTGTTATAAATTAGTTAAATATAGGTGAGAAGAAAAAGATAAGAACAAAGATGAAGAGGAAAAAAAGGTAAAGGAAGATGAGGTGATTGTGGTAACAATGATAGAGGAGGAGGAGAAGGAGGAGCAAGAGCAAGAGGAGGAGGAGGAGGAAAAGGAGACAAGGAGAGGGAAGCAAAAGAAAAACGAAAAAAAGAAGAAAAGAGAAGGAAAAAGAGAAAAACCAAATCACAATATTTATTGATGGATAATTACTGATAGCCAAAATCTATCAATAATTACCAAGGAATATTTAGCAACAAATTTTGGTCATCAATAATTACTGACAAATTTTCTTATTCGTCAATAATTACGGAAAACAATTTTACTATCAGTCAGTTGTCGATAATTTTGATTTACCCATGGATTTTGGCCATCAGTAAATCCATTCTTTCTTGTAGAGGAAGGACAACCTGACAAAAATTGCTCAAGCATCTTCATATTTAGATAAGTTTAAATATATATGTTCATCAACTAGGTAGAAGTGGTATTGGATTCAACCAAAATACTTTTGAAACTTCTCCATTATCTTTGTATTATGCCATTTTTGTTGTGGACTTTTAGCCAGAATCTATGGCTTGTTATACCATTTTGTTTACAAAGTGAATAACTCTCAACAAAATTCAAGACCATTTTTTGTTATGAATCTCTTAACTGCTCTCCTCTTTTCATTCTTTAATAGAAACTTCCCAAGGTTGAAAATCTAAAATCAACAAGAAATACCTTGACCCAAAATGTCATAAATTTCTTGTAGGTCTCCAAATATTAGTATGAACATAATCAAAATTTCATTTTATTCTTTGATGTACTAAAATTTACATTATAGGCTTTACCATAAACACAATATTCACAAAACTTCAATCTACCAAGTTTTTCATTTGCAAATTTTCCTTGATTTTATAATTCAATCAAGTTTATCTTAATCACTTGACCTGACCTACTATGTTGAAAGTTCATTCTCAACATTAATAGAAACATAATCAGTTACACCAACACCCTTCATCACGTCATTCTTCCTCTCCGTTTATGAGAATAGTACATCCTTTCAACACATTCAACATTCCTTTTTAACCTATAAACATATATCCCTTCTCTTAAGTTCTATAAAAGATATATGATTTATTTTTAAGTCATGTACATACCTAACTTAATGCAAGAATTTCCTTATACCATCTTGTAGCTTAAATATTACAACACTAATAATCTTACATGGTTTGTTACTTCCAATAAGAACAAATCCATCTTTATAACCTATATTCTCTTCAACCATTGTTTGTTATTTCCTATAAGAAAAAATCCATCTCGATAATCCATAAACTATTCAAACTAATATTTGTTAGAAGTCATGTGAAAGGAACATCTAGAGTTCATGATCTCTTAACATTAATATCACTATTATATATAATAAGTACATATGATTATTCATACTAATCATTTTACAATACTTGTATATTTACATGGGCTTCTTTTGGTTGAAATTTCCATTCCACCTTTTAACATCATATTTTATAGTATGACCATCTTGTTTACAATGGTAACAATAAGACATTCTGCCATTTTTTGCTACAATTTTGACCAATATTTGTCTTTGCTTTCTTTCTTGACTATTCTTTACCTAACAATTAACCATACCAACTGAGACAAAGACTAGCTTCCATACATTTTTTTTTTCATAAAGTGAGCATCTATCTTTTGCAATAAACACAACAAAAGAAAAAGCTTGATCTTCGTTTTTAATGTATCAATGTTTTCAAGATCAATATGAATTTATCATATTCATCAAATTATTCATTTATGTGATGTTCATTATTCATCTTAAATGAGTATAAGGCTTGTTTATGATGCAACTTATTCAATTGAGATCTAATCATATATAATATTGTTGAATCATAAACATGCCTTACATAATCGTGTTATATAGGGCTTGTTCACTAGTTTTTAAGAAGAATTTCAAAGACTCAAGTAAAGATGAAGATGGCTTGATGATGATTGAATATGTTGATATTGAAGATATGTCTTAGAACTTAGCTTTCTTTGAATTTTGTTTGTATTTTTCATATAGTATTATCAAGGTCTATCTAATTCAGCACACAACCTACGATAAAAAATTGAAAGAAAATGGTTTTAAGTTAAAATTAAGCATAAAAGGTTTTTCAAATTTTTTTAATCGATTAGTTCTATTTGTTGGATTATTTTTGTAAAGAAGTGCAAGATTGGAAAAGAATAAGGAGTTGCTTCCTAGGACCTTCTCATCCAACACTAATATACTTGTCCAATGAGATGATCAGTCATTCGCCCAACAAGTATGTCTTTCACCCAATGAATGGAAGCAGGTGACCCTGATATGTAAACAACCTCTCGCTCATCAAGAGGATATGAGATTTTAGTAGATAAACTATAAAAACTCATTAAAAATAGTGATGTAAAGTTGCGTTGAAAATTTTTAAAACAGTGTATATATTTTTTTATCTTTTATTTTTTTTACCAAATTATGTTTTTCATAGATATGGAAGTGTAGGTTGGTCACTTAATAATTATTTTATTCATACCAAGTGCCAAAAGATGAAAACAAGTAGAAAGAAGGAAACAACTAAGAAATCACTGAACGAGTAGGTTAAAGGATGACTACCCTGACCACCTGAACCCCACGTGGATCCCTCACGAGAGCTACTACATGACATATCTTTAGATGAGGTTGACGACACTTAAAACACGTTTTTCCCCAAGGTATCTTGGCAGCATAAACAAGATGTTACCTTTCACACAAATCCAATCCCCACAAATGACCCTGACCCTCTATTTTTTGGAATAGTTGAATAAACTTTCACAATTCCTGCCTAAACCATTGTCCTCATTGCGTTCTACGAAACGTTACACCTGTACCACCCAATGAGGTGACTATGCACATTCCTAGTTATCCTTCATAGCAAAACCCTTACACTTCCATAACCTTTCTATTAGTTTTGAAATGGTTGAAAAGCCAAGAAGGGGGGGGGGGGGTCGAATTGGCTAGTTAAAAAAAAAATTAGGCTATCTTTGCAAGCTAAAAACCACCACAATTGAATCAAATAGATCACTAAGTTAGGATGCAAAAGGTGCTGGACAATATACTTTCAGTCGATCAAAAACAAAGTTAACAAATTGATTTTACTAAACAGATTTTGTTCTGGTATAATCAATCGATTGAAACAGGAAAATAGTCGATTGAAATACTGGACAAAATGTAGAAATGCGAATTTGAAATTTAAACCTGAAACAATGCACAAGAATGGTTAAGACAGATTCTAAACGATTATACAAACATGCTCAATGCTGCAAATGTCATGAAAACATGCAAGATCATGAAAAAAGATTATTAAAGCACAAGTTCTTTAAACTTTAAAATGAAAATGCAAGAGAGAAAGGTTAGAGAAGAGAGGACACCACACGATTTTTATATTGGTTCACTCAAACCTGAGCTACATCCAGTTTGTCAAGGCAACCTGAGCTTGACTTTGCACTATTTCAAAAGATTTACAAAGTATCCACCCTTACACTTTCAAAATATGCAAAAACACCACAAAAGACTCTTGAATCACACAAGAATCACACAAGCACAACAAGAACCCTCTTGCAGACTTAGAAAACCACCAGGCACACACACAAAGCTTGAGAAAGATCAAACCTGAGTGGTAGCACAACCCAACCTACCACAAACCACTTTCTCCAAGCTTCAAACCAAGCCAAAAGCTCCAAGAATTGATCCAAGATCAATCTTCAATAGCTGCAGCACCTATGATCACGAAGGAAAGAGTTTCCACAAGTTT
>Ga0099823_1004900_pt1 | contig 13206 bp, 3 predicted proteins | sample CowpearedBW_FD_76831 | JGI IMG/M metagenome (GOLD analysis project Ga0099823, IMG submission 76831) | Root nodule microbial communities of legume samples collected from California, USA - Cow pea red BW | ecosystem: Host-associated > Plants > Roots > Nodule | place: USA: California | collected... | reverse complement strand
TCTTGATTTATAAAATGGATATCCAATCCATAAGATATATAAAATGTAAATTAGATTGGAATCCATATCCATTAAATGGATTTTAAATGGATTAGATTTTTAATAAAATGGATTATAAATAGAATGGATTGGAGTAAAAGTGGATTGAATCAAGAAAATTAAATTTTTTGCCCACCCCTACTTTCCATTCTATCTTGTATATAAATTTTTATACATATCCTTTAATAGTTAACGGGAATACGTCTCAATTCTCAATCCTCTGCTTTGCCTCCCTTTCTCTCTTCATTCTGTTTGCACCAACATTATTTGACTACCCTATAATGGACTTACATTACCATTTATTTTTCATATAAATTTGAAATTTATACATTTTATTTTTCATATAACTTTGTAATTTATGCACTTTCTCTTATATTATTTTTACTTAAAATTATGGATTAAATATAAAATATAAATATAAATGTTATATTTAACTAAATGTATATAAATATTAAGTTTTTAACTTACTAAAATAATATATCATAAGAAAGGTAGATAAAGAGATTAACCTCTGCTAGTTTTAGTATGATAGAAATGAGATCCGGAAATGTTACTCCTAATTTAGAAGTTATTTCCAATTAGGATAAGAATTATTTCTATTGCTCTTGGCTATATTCTTCTATTATCAATCTCTCGTGAAAAATAAACAAAATGAAAATAAAAATTAAGAGAATCTTTTCTTTATAAATGGTCTTAATAATTACTCTAAGAGTCATCATTATTTTTTTTTAATATTCACTCTATAACCCTATAAATTAATTAAGAAAAGTTCTCGCAAAGGATATATATTTAGTAAATAATTGTGCAAAGATAATCGCAATGAGCAAAGATACTCTAACACATGCTTTCAAACTTTTAACACTTTGACAATTTTTTATATTAATTTTGATCAATAAAGGAGATTTTTTTCCACATTTATTATTTTAAAATTATCCTTTCAATAATTCTTTTCAAAATTAAAATAATTATTTTGTTAGTTTTATCAAAATATTTTTAAATTAAAATAATTATTTTATCAATTTTATCATTTTTTAAATTTACCTTTATTTTTAATTTGAATTTTTTTTAACTTAACCATTTTTTAATTATAAAATTAATTATGAAATAAATAAAAGCTATTTATAATAAAGTTACAAAAATATTTATATTTAGTTTCATAATTACAATAATAACATCAATAATATTTATATCTATACATAAAAATATTTTCTTTTTGTGTCCATATTTATGTTTTAAATTTAATTTATGAATAAAAAATTATTTAAATTAAAATAATTATTTTATCAATTTTACTAATTTTATGAATTAAAATTATTATTCTCTCAATTTTATAGTGTTTTCTTAAATTTAACTTTAACTCTTTTTTTTTTTTCTTTTGACCTTTTTTTTATGTGTTTCCGTTTGATTTGATTTTTTTTTTTTTCGTTGTTATTCAATAATTTAATTTAAGTTTTAATTTAATATCTTAATTTCATATTTTATTATTAATCACAATTTCCAAATCCATGTAATTATAAAACCGGGTGTCAAAATAACTTTCTCCCGTTGCAATCCTCTTAATCAAGTGAAACCTAATTGGCGCGAAATTTATTACTTCTTACCCTATTCTGTTTCATGTTTTCTCCCAATTTTTCTCACTCAAAAATCTGCTTCCTAACTGCAATGGAGCCCTTCAATGCTGCGATTCCCTAATTTCTTCTCCGCCGTCAACGTCGGTCGCTCTAAACTCCCTCCATTTCTTCTATCCGTTTCAGCCGCCGCATCTCCGTCGGGGAACAGAAACCCGCCGCCGCTCCTGATGGCGCCGCGCGATTCGATGGTGGCGGAGTACGCGAAATCTAACCGGTCGTTGTGCAAGGCGTGCTCGAAAGCCATCGGAGGAAAGACCCTGAGGTTGGCTTTGGTCTCCAAGGGTTCTCCATACGACGTCGTCAAATGGCACCACCTCCATTGCTTCCCTGTAGCCTCTCATTCTCCTCCCTCTCCTCAGGCAATCAAAGGCTTTTCAACCTTGAAGGTTTCCCGTCTCTTCTCTTGTTTTTTTCTCTTTCAGACAGTTCGCTTTACTTTTCTTTTCTTTGTTTAATAATGAAGTTACATAAACACCTGTTAGGAGTACCATGATGAGTAGAATGAACTACTTTGAGTGATACTCTTTCACTTAGTGGATTAGTATTTTTGGGTTGGACTCTCCTCTTGGATATAAGTCCTAATCATTGTTGTTTTCATTGAGATTTAGGTGACAAAAAAACTTACCTGTAGGCTGGATTAAGGTGGAAACAGTATACCCATAGGTAGGTGAAGCCGTCAAAGAAACAAAGACTGCAATTGGGTGAAGCCGCTGTGGACTTCCTTCTTTATAAGGGAGTAACAATGTTAGGAGTCCTACATTAAGTATAATGAACTGCTTGATATAGTACTCTCTTAAGTAATAAACCAATCTCTTGGGTTAAACTCTTTTCTGTAATTATATATAGTAACAACATCCCTCACATTTCATGACAATGAACAGACTTCTTATATTTGTTAATCCTACCCTAACTCCTTTAGATTAGAATTTGCAAACTTAAGTTTGGGTTAAAGCAAATGCAACTCAACACTTGCATGTACAAAACTGAGTTTCTAAACTAATTTTAGGGGGCTAATATACTCTTGAGAATAAGCCAAACATGTCTTGAGATTGAGCTTACTTTTCAAAAGGAGTTTGTATTATCCCAAACTGAAAACCAAACATAGTCTTAATTGTTTGAAAAATGTTCCACTATACTAATTTCCTTAATTTTTGAAAAATATTTTGCCATTTCTCTTGTAACAGAAGATGCTTATGGGAGTTTGTGTAATCTTGTGAAACTTTAGTGACGTTATTGTAATTTACTCTTTTTTTTTTTCAAAAAAAAATCATAAGAATGAAGAATGTTTTTGTTATTAGAAATGTTAATTCCACATATTGGAGAGATACGTTTCCTTTTTAATAGTGTGCATGATTATTAACGCCAAAGATGTGGGTGATCCCATACAAGATGTTAATTATACATTTTCAAATATATATTTTTTTTGTAGAAAAATCAGAAAGGCTATTAAAAGACACCCTTTATTATTGGTTTATTTATTGTTTTGAATTTGTTAAAAAAATGACAAGATTATGACATTTCCCATTTATCTAAGGAAACATTGTTTGTGATTTTGTAATTTTTAAATAGTAAGGAGTGTATTAGAACGAGTTAGTTATGGAGTGTGTTCCTGAGACTCTTAAACTAGAATTTATTAAAATTCATTAAAAGTAAGACTTGTGTGACAATTTTTATTAAAGCTTAAGTTGTTTCATGCCATTAATTTGGTATCACTTGGAGAATTGGAGTTGATGGCTTTTATCGTTTGAAGAAATTTTGACATTTTAGATTAGTTAAATAGATAGTATTATAACCAGTAGACTTTAATCTGTTTAATGTCTTGACTGCATGTTGAAGCTTTAGCGGAGCTTTTCATGACTTTCTTTTTTAAAAGTTATGTTTTTTTGTTTGTATTATTTTATCTATGCAGAGTAGTGACCAGGAAGCTCTGATAAAATTATTTGCTGAAAATGGCAAGTCTGAAGAGGTGATAACTCAATTTGATTGAAGTATTTCTCTTTTAATTTGGATTTTTGTTCTATATCTTATTGTTTTAACATGTCTGTAATTGTAGTAGCATTATGAATAAAAAATATCTTCTGAATTTTGACCTAATTTAACTACTCTCTCTGGTTGTGTTTTGCACTTATTTAATAGGTTTGTAAAGCAACAGAAGATGTAGAAAATGAACTTCAAGAGACTGAGGAACGTGATTCAAAGAGAAAAAAGGTAAGCACACAAACTGTGAAAGAGATTGTATCTTAAAAAGAGAGAGTGGAGGGTGGTTTTAATGCTTCCTGTTAAGAAGGTTTTCAAAATTTTGCCTAAAATAGTGTGTTTAGTATTTCCTTCTTGGGTGTGATATAGTTATATGCAATCCATTATCTTTTTTATGCCATTCTAGATCTCTTAATCTTGAATAAAGGTACTGTAACGAATATTAGAATTGAGGATTTGATGAAGAAATGTGTTTCTAATTTTTTTTTTTTGTAATTATATGTAAAGGAGTGTTTCTTGATATTCTTAATTTTGCCTGTCACGAATGTATACAGTTGAGCTTAAAGACATTCAGTGTAGGTTTAGATTATTTTCCAGGATTTATTTATGGTGCTCCATGAAGGAAAAATGGACTGGTGGCCCAAGTTGTTAGAATGTATTATTGGTTTAATGAATAGCTGGGATGTGAAACTTGTAATTAAGGGCTTAATTTACCAATATATTGTCAGAATTGTTTGAGTTCGTTGAATTGGTTAGCTTGTTAGAAAAGGTTAACTTATGCATTGTATCACCTATTTGACCTAGGTGTTGGTTGCTCATTACTTCTCTGTTTATCTTTGATGTAAGAGTTTCTATAAATGAATGAATTAGTTAAGAGATGAAATAATCTCTCTTAACCTTTTGTATTTGTTTTAACTTGTCTGGAGTAGTAGTATTATGAATAAAAAAAAAATTCTAATGAAGGACTATTTTTTATGTAGTCTATCTTAAAAGCAAGTCATTTAATTGGACTCTATAAGTGCTGAAAAGATATGGGGTTGACAAGATTTTGGAATTGTTACTCGCACGGTGATGTGATTGTCTTCACCACTGTCCTTTAGGAAAGAGCACAAACTCATGGTGCTAGAGAGGCTTCTAGGGTTTCTAGAGTCTGTAGAATAAGTAATAAAGGACTAATTTGTAACTTTAAAACATTGACAATAAATATTTAAATACTAAAATAATAGTGTTACCTGCTACATCTGGTTAATATGAGTATTTACCTGTGATCCTAAGTTCACTTGGGATTATCACCACCTTATGATCCTGTTTTCCAATTTCTATTTTTCTCGGTGAAAGGCCTTATCTCTGCCAAGATTGTATTGTTAATTCTCTTTGTTCTTAATGGTTATTGCTCACAGTTGTGGACACCTGATGTTAAAGCTGCGGTGAGCATTAAATTTTCAGTTTCTGATGTCAACAGCAAATACAAGGTAAGGTTATACTCTTTTCTGTCTCTTTTTTTTTTTCGCGATGGCTCTAATGTCGGATTATCAATGTTATGCTTACAATTTTCTTTACTATTTTGATCTATTTTAATGTCTTTTTCATCTCGTGTTTGATTAAATTATTTCCTGATTCAGGATGCTACCCTTCTACCAAAATGGAAGGTATTCCAAACAGTCATATTTCTGGAACGGGTGAGATTAATAGTCGTGGTTTTCATTTGGTTGTATGTACTTTAGACAACTATAACCTTGTGCAAGATGCCTAATTAAAAATTCATTAGGAACATACATATAAATGCATTCTGATATGCTTAGCTTACATGTTTCCCTTGTTCAATGTACAATAATTTACAGGATGATGGTCTGCGTGATTCAAGTAAAATTGCTGCATTTGATTTTGATGGATGTCTTGCAAAAACAGACGTGAAGAGGTATTTCTTCATATGAAGTCATGACTTGTGATTAATAATGCTGTTGGCTTTTGTGGATCTATGGATTGGATATATTTTATCAAAATTGTTCTTTCAAACTGATATTATTGTTGTTGTTGATGTTGTGAGTTGGCATACATAATGCGTTTCTGATTATTAAGAAATTTATCCTTTTCATTTAGAGTGGGTGCAAATGAATGGACCCTCATGCATTCGTCAATTCCTGATAAACTACAGAGCCTATACAATGATGGCTACAAATTGGTGTGTCCCCAATTTTGGTGAAAAATACTTGATATTTACTGTGAATATTTGGTGGACTTTGGAACTTCTCTATGAAACTTACAGTTTGCATACTCTCGCTTTTGTTTTCTATAGGTAATTTTCACCAATGAATCCAATATTGAACGTTGGAAGAATAAGAGGCAAGTGGCTGTGGACTCAAAAGTTGGACGTCTGAATAATTTTATTGAGAGAGTGAAGGTTCCAGTTCAGGTGAGTTTTTTGGCACAACAGATGTATCTTCTGGTATTAACAATTTAATTATGTATTATTTGTTTTGCTAGTTGACTTAAAATACATTTACAGTGTTTTCCATTTCTGGACTTAGGATTACTTGATTGAGAAGTTCTTATTAGTGAAACAAAAGCGAGGTGATGTTAAAATTACAGTGTTTTCCATTTGGGGACATAGGATTACGTGATTGAGATTGATTTTTCCAGTGAAACAAAAGCAAGGTGATTTTTAAAATTAGAGATGCTGTCTTTTTGCGTAATAGGTAAATATTTTTTTCTTTTTCTACCGGATAGGTAGGAATAGGCAATTAGGTTTATAGTATGAATGTATGTTTGATTTACTAAAAAATAAGAAACAGCGCACTGAGCATGAAAAAATGTGCCTTACCTTTTTTGTTTTAAAAATAGTCTAAAGTACAGGACAAAACACAGGTCAAGGGGATAAACCGGTGAATATTTCCATGCACTAATCCCGGTGAGAAAATCTATGCACAGCATAAGGGTTATTACAATAAATTGTGCGTTGTTTTATCTGTACTTCTACTTACCAAAACATAATGGCAATATATAGTTGTGTAGTCCTGTGTGCATGGAATAATAACACAACGACAATTCCTACTTGTTTGTGTTTCGTCCCTCAGTATACCTCAAAAGCACTCTTAAAGTTGGCAGTTCTTCAAACTTTGAAATATTCAATCTGTCCTGTGACATCCTTTCTTATCTTTAAACAGTAAAATATCTTTGTCATTGGCAACAAAGAAATTTCTCTTAAATTGTATTCTTTAGTGGAATTTAAAACTTATTATTTGTAAGTATTATATCATCATATTTTAATTTTTCAGGTTAAATAGTAATCAGATTTGATAATGTTATTAACTTACACCAGTATTGTGATCCCTTTTTGGGAAATTTTATTCTAAATTAGTTTGTTTGGTGTTATTTAAAGTGAAACATTTGTCAGTACTAATATCTTCCTAGTAACGTTGTTTTTCGTTTCTTCCTCCAACAGTCAAGTAAATAAAATTTTACCGCCACTTTTAAGGTGATATAGTTTTAAATTAAAGTGGTTATCCATAAAGAAGTTAAGTTGGTATCTTTGACATTTTTACTGCCTTTTACTGTTTGCCATTCAAGGGATTTCTTCGTCAATCCAATCATGTCCATGCTAGTAGTTCTTCTATTCACGGCCACAGATATTCAAATTGAAATTTGAACCTTTTGCATCTTTGTATTATTACTGGACATTAACTTTTTCGACCTATGAAAATTTAAGTCAAAGGTCTCACTATCATTGGGTGGTTTGGAGGTAGCAAATTGCCGGTTTCATTCCTTATTTAACAAGAGTAATAATGGCATATAACTCTTTTAAGTTGGGTGTATCCATACACCTTGTACAAGTTATCATTGGATCATAACATAATGGATAAACATTAATTATAGTCCAGATCTCGTAAGGTGGACGGATGCACCCTAATTTATACTGTGTATTTTGGAGTTCTTCTATGTAACACATACTATCGTGGTAAAATCAAGACTTTGTAGCTCATTCGCTTTCAAAAATATTTAGGCAATGCACAAGAAGCTGATTCAGTATTTATCTGTACAGGTTTTTATAGCTTGTGGGGTTGGTCTGAAATCAGGAGCAGACAAAAAGAATGAAGATGCTTTTCGCAAACCCAAACCAGGGATGTGGCATCTTATGGAGCAGCACTTCAACTCTGACATTGTCATTGATATGGATCAGTTATTTTTTCTTCCATTCAGTAGTTCAATTGATGCTATGTTTTTTTTATTCCTTTTTTCGAATAGTACCATATTTTATCCATGAAGTGATGATAATCTTAAAGATTCATTATCAATGTTGTAGATCCTTTTATGTCGGTGATGCAGCCGGGAGAAAATCAGATCACAGTGATGCAGATATTAAATTTGCAGAGGTAGTCGGACTATTTTAGCCATCAAAACCATTTAGAAAATGGTTGGCTTTTATGATTAAATCTTGTGTGAGCGCTTTTTTCTCTCTGATTAGTTTTGAAATCTATGGGTGTTTACTTCATCCAGTTGTGAATATTTTACATCAAGTTTGTACTTAATCTTATTTTACTGTTTGATTTAGAAATTGCTTTTCAAACTTTGCATGTTTTTTGTCTAATCTATTTATTTATTTTCAATGATTTCAGGCCATTGGTTTAAAATTTTACCTCCCCGAAGACTACTTTGCTTGAGTATCTAATTATGTCACTGGTTCATATGAAGGTTGTGGTGTTGTGGACTTAAGGTGCTTTATTGTATGAAAGTTACATTACCAAGTGGAAGTGTATGCAACAGAAAGGATGTAAATGGATTTTATGGATCATGGACTAATTTGTGGGCAATCCCATGTTTTTGTTCTTCAATACACTATTTTATGTCCGAGTACCTTTATTCATTTTAAAATAGATATAACTTCGTTGTGGGGATAAAAAAATAAAATAAAAGGCAGGTGACTTTTTTTAATCTTTATATTTCAAGCAAAGGGTAATGTACGAAAACAAATGAAGTATTAGAAGAATTAAAGTTAATAACGACAGTATAAATTATAGTTGGATTCAATGTATTGTTAATCCTTTATGTTTTAGTATGAATGTGAATCTAAGTTCGTCAAAATTAAAGTTTGATTAGAATGATAGTCCGTTATGATGCATCGATATTTTAATTTGGGTAATGTATCCGTCTGACACATCATGTTTAATACTTTATGATACTTTAATGATACTTATCAATGAAGTATGTAATTTATAAAGTCTTTGTACACTCCAATCAAATCTTTGAATAATGGCCAATTTGAGTGACAAAAAATAATTAGTTATTATATAACCAAATTGACAACAAAAATAGTTTTAAAAAATTATAATTAGTTACTAAATTGATAATCGGAATAGTTTTAATTATGAATTAGTGTTTAAATTGATCACTAACATTAGTTACTAGGTATTGGTCACCAAAATAATTGGTCTCTAATTAGAAAATTTTGATTCACACATTAACAATCATATATTTATTATATTTGTAAGAATTATTGTATACTTTTCAATATTCATATATCACGTATCTAGCACGTATTGTATCCTATTATTTTGAAAATAAACGTATCGACGTATTGGATACGTGTTGTATCTGATACACGTATCGTATCTGTGCATCAATGATAGTCCAGCTTACAAGGCACATTTAGTGAAAACAACAAAAATTAGGATTTAGGAGAATGTGGGTTAGTCCGGTTTGTCCTGCTCTAGACTCGTGCGAACTTTGGTTCGATCTGCTTGACCCACTCACGTTGCTATCCTTAAAACAAATACACACCATGCTGCATTATAAACTATGTACTTACATAGTATTATTTTACTTGTTGTTTTGCTCTTGTAACTCAGACTTCATGGATGTATTCCTCTTGACAATAGGAACTGTGACTAGGATGGCAAAACGGTCCATCTCAACCTGTTTTAGACCGTCTCGCATTAAAAAATGAGTGTACTTTCTTGACCTGTCTCGTCCTGCAGGTTGGCCTGCGAGCTAACATGCATTTGTGATGAGCAAAATAACAACTTTTTTATTTTCCCATGATGATTTATATTCATTTTCTGTCGAACTCATTCCAATTAGTATAACTAATCAAAGATAAGAAATAATAGCAGCGAAGATTATAGCTAAAGTACAAGTTGGTCGAATCACAATCGAATCATAGCACTTGGGTTGCTATACTCTTAAGTAGAAAGAGTTGCGCCTTGACTAATAGTTATAACTTTTAGCCTAGTGGTAAGCACTCGATCCAACAATTGGTACAAGTGATGAAAGATGTGGAGATTGAAAATGAAGAATATTTAATTTTGTAAACGGGCTACCGTGATAAATACACAATAGACACAATGTTTCCCTAATTAACATGAAATGTAATATATCTAACAATTATATTATTATATTAAGTTAGTTTAAAATATTTTTTTTAAACTTGAAAATACAATTTTTCACTTTTGTCCTTCCTTTTTCTTCTTTTTTTGGCATCTCTCTTCCATAGCTCTATCTCATTCTCACCTCTCATTTCTAACTCAATTTTCAACCTCAATCTTTCATTATTTTCAAACTCAAGTTTCACTACATTGAAATTGAGGATTTAAGGACCATTTTGGACCGAACAATTTCTTTTTTTGAGTAAGTTCATTTCTACCTTTGTGTTTTGAAGCAATCTATTTTTCTTTTACATGTGGTTTAGGGTTTAGGGTAAAATATTTTTTTCTTTCGTAAGAGGGAGGTTTGCGATGAAGATAAAAAAAAAATGCATCTACATCAACTAAACTTGAGAAATTTCATGAGTTCAAGATTTGAAGAAAAGAAAAAATAACTCTCTAAAGTTCATAGAATTACATATAATGAATTTGAAAATTCTTTAACAAGTAGTATGATAGCTTAGATTGAAAGGAATATTGCAACAAGTTTTAAATCTGATTCAATTATTGAAGATTTCAAGTCTTTTAAAGAAAGCAGATGAACACATTGACTAAAAGTAATCTTTGACATTTAATGATAGTTTTTTATGATTATTTTATGATATCATAATGATAATAATCATATTTTTTTTTGTATTTTATTATTATGTGTGCTTATTTTGAGTAGAAGCAATGAAGAGAGAAAATAAATATATTTTTTAATAAAAAAATAATCTATATATAAAAAATATAGTTTGACACTCTTAATCTCTTTGTTTAAGTTTATTTTTATATATTTAGCTTGATGAAAGTAAACTCCATGAAAAAATTAGAATATTGTAGTTCTTGTAAAAAAAATATTAATGTTTGATAATTATAATATTTTATTAACAAAATTTAAACTCTCAGTTGATATATCATGAAAAAACAATTAATAGAGGCGTACACCAAAATCAATTTTTTAATCTATGTTTGTTTTTTTATCACTGTTATTATTTTATTATGAATTTCATAAATACTTTGTTTAATAAAAATATTAAAAAAATAATTTATCACAATTTACATGTTTAAGTTTTATAGTTAAAAGAATATTCATATTAACTCATTTAATATTTTTAAATGTTACTTAAATTATTATCATTAACTTTTGTACATTTTAATTTTAAAAGAAGCTTTCATCCTTCAATATTCGAATGAAAAGAAGACATTCAATTAATTCACTATTGACATTAGTGACATTGACATTGACTATTAGTCTATCGGATTTTGACCAAAAGTGAGTAATATAATTTTGAGATCATTAGATTCGATCATTAGTATAATGCTTCAAAAAAATGACTTCAATAACTAAATAATTTGATCATTAGTATACTGCTTCAAAATATGTGAAGAAGTAGAATCTATCTTGTTTTCATCAATAATTTCCTTTTCATCACTTTTGAACCATGAATTTATTCTTTTATTCTTTAACAATATAGCTTTTTTAAAATAATATTAAAAAATATTTCATCATAATCTAATAAAAAATTGAGACACATAATTATTAAAAGAAAAATGTATTAGAGTCAAGTCACAATTAAAAATCGGTTATGAAAAATACATAATACATTATTTTTTTTTCTATATTCATAAAAAATGAATACATAAAAAGCTCATGAGATAAAAAGATAATGTTTTATTATAAAGTGAGAGAAGAGACAAGAAAGGAAGAGGATAAATGAGAAATTAGAGCAAAAATAATGAGTTTGTATCTAACTTTTTTTCCTTTAAAAACAAAAAGAAAACATATGAGAGCGAGAGATGATTACAAAATGTGAAAAACTAAAAAGACAATGAGAAGGAAAATAAAAATTATATTAATAAATATTTTGTTTAATTACTCTTTTGATTCATGTTTTCGTTTAAAAATGTTAAGCTGGTTCTCTAGTTATTTTTTAGTCTCAATTTGGTCCCGATTTTTAAAAAATTGATGCAATTTGGTCTTTTATGATAAATTTCGTTAAATTTCTTGAAACAGATCAACGACTTTTTCATTAAAATTGAATCTCTTAATATGGATGATTTGCTTTCTTGGTGTAATTAACATAAATCTAGTATCAATTTTTGGCCAAAAACAAGGAGCAAATGTAAGGCTCAATTATTTTATGCTTTTATTTTTAAGGGCTGCCCCTAATCAGTTGGGCCTAAAGGCTGGCCCATAGGGTGCCAAGGCCCCTAAAGCAGCCAAGGTCCTCATTATGCACTCACTTGCCAAAATCAGTGCTCTCACTCTTTTCTTTTCTCTCCATAGAAGCTCTACTAGGGTTTGGGTCTTAATCTTCTTCGCGTTAGCTAAACTCCATTCTTCAGTCCATGTAAGTTGATTCTCCATCGTACCTTTTTCATTCCCAGCTTTGTCATCATGATTCTAACTAGGGTTCACCATGGTAACCCATTTTGAATCTATTCCACTGTTTTACATCTCGTGAATCTGCTTCGTGGTCGGTAGTACTCACTTGCTTGGGTGTCGGGATATTCTACTAGCTTTTTCCAGGTAAGGGAAGCTAGAGTTTATGTTTTTAAAGTTATTTTGCCAATTTTTGGTCTGTTTGTATGGCTATGGTGCTTGAATGAGGCTGTTCGTCGAATAAAAATGTATGGTGTGCGAGTATGTTTGATTAATGTGGTGCTACTCTTTTTTCAACACTGCACACTTTTCGTAAAATGAAGGTTCCTACTTCGTTAATCGTTGGATCGAGTTGACATTTTAACAACTGATCCTTAACACATAATTCTTGACTTTGACCTGTCGAATCTTGAATCAGAGCTTTGTAGTGAGAGCAGTTTTTATCACAAGGTCACTGTAGTTTGGTTGTTGACAACACTGCACACTTTTCGTAAAATGAAGGTTTCTACTTCGTTAACCGTTGGATCGAGCTGATATTTTAATAGCTGATCCTCAACATATAGTTCTTGACTTTGATTGGTCAGATCTTGAATCGGAGCTCTATAGCAAGAGCAGTTTTTATCGCAAGATCATTGTAGTTTGGTTGTTGACAACCTTGACCTTTGTTGCTTGTTTGGTGCATAACTTTCTTTATAGTTATTCAATTAAGTTGGTTCTTGTTTCATTTGGTTCTTGATTCAATCATATTTAATTTGAATATAAATACAAAATTTTTGGA
>Ga0099823_1004892_pt1 | contig 13215 bp, 10 predicted proteins | sample CowpearedBW_FD_76831 | JGI IMG/M metagenome (GOLD analysis project Ga0099823, IMG submission 76831) | Root nodule microbial communities of legume samples collected from California, USA - Cow pea red BW | ecosystem: Host-associated > Plants > Roots > Nodule | place: USA: California | collected... | reverse complement strand
TGGTGATAATTTATCAGATATCTTTAAATAATTAATTTATTTAATTATATCATAAATTATTAACCAACTATATTTGTCAAATAGTTTATATCTCTCCAAATATCTTTGAATATTTATCTTTATATTTATTTTAAAAGATATTTGAGAGGTTTTAGCAACCGAAAAGCCTAGCCTAAGTCCTATATAAAGAGACCAAGGGAGGAGAAGAAGGAAAAGTTGGGACTTCGGAGATTTGGAACCCTTAGGGAGGCCTAATTTTGTTTCCTTTTTCTCTCTCCATTCTTCTATTATTTTTATTTTATTTTGCATTCCATGGAAGGTTAAACTTCTTGGGTTGATTCCATTGTAATTTCTTAATTGGATTATGAGGTTAGATCAATTAATTTGTTTGTTCTTTTGATTCTTGTTGAGATTTATTTTCATTTATGTCTTTTGGTTCTTAATTTAGTAAAAGTAATGATTTTTACATTGTAGCAAGTTAGCATAGTGTTAAATCTACATAACATAACAATTGTATGAGTCCAAGGGTTTTTAAATTTTAATTGAGAAGTTACTTTGATTAATTTTAGAAACTTTCATATGATTGAATGAGTTTTTGCTAATAATTGAAAAGTTACTTTGATTAAAGGTGAAAACTTATATTAGAATTAATCAAGAAGTTACTTTGGTTAATTAGCTTTTTACTAGATATAAAAGGTAAAAGAATGGACATAATTAGGATTAGTAATATTTAATTGAGAACTTACTTTGGTTAAATTTACTAAGATTAATCTACAAAGTTCTTGCTTTTGATTGAGAAGTTACTTTGGTTAAAAGTAAAGACGCCAACAAATTAATTGAGAGGTTACATTGATTAATTTGAAGTCTTAAATGAGAAATCAATAACAATAATCTTTAGGAAACCAATGATGAATCCTATTTTGAAAAAACAATGGAATCAATCTATTTTCTTTACTATTGTTTCTATCTTATTTTATCTTTTTATCTTTATCTCTCATATTTTTATTATTTTATTTGACAAACTCTTTTGTATAGTTTTATAAGAACTAAGTTGTTAAAAATCAATTCTGTGTTCGTTGAGAGATGACTTTGGGTTACTTTACCCTTTCTATTTTGTTGACTACTTTCTTAACAATATTGAAGTTGTTATAGATAAGTAGTATTAATTTGATCACATCAATGACAACGTTATCTAGGATCGAGGAGGATTTAACGCATGTGTGGACGCCGACGAAGACTGAAGTTATCGGTGATGGCCTTCAGTCGAGCCGCGTGGTGGCGTGATGGCGTGGTGAAGCAAAGATGAAAGTGGTGTGATGGTGGACAATGATGCGTGAGGAGGTCCTTGGCATCGAGAGGGAAAGGGCTTGCCTCTTGATTAATGAGCAATTAGGGTTAGATTAATTGGGTTTCATTTAGGGCTTAGACTATGCTTCAGATCATTTCTGCCCTCTGCACCCGAGTTTTGATTTTTACCCTCCCACGGGTTCACTGTATTGGGCCAGTTACATCGACTTTGTGCACCCCCCCCCTCTTATTAATCTTGCACCCTTTCTTTGTATTTCAATTGGGCATGCTTCCATGTTCCCTCTGCACCCCCGTTTATTCATTCCTGCATTTGATTTACACTACACACCCCTCACATATTAACCTCACTTTTTTTTGTTTTGTTTTGGGCTTGTTTTATATTTTACTTGTTGCACTCCCACTTTCACTTTACACACCTCATTTACTTCATGCACCTCACTCATCACTTTTGCATTCATATCATATTTTTGTTTCCCACTTTTATCCTTCTTTTCCACCTTTTTAATATTTTCTAAAAACCCCAAAATATTTGAAAATCATGAAAATTCATAAAAATATGAAAAAAATCTAAAATCTAAAATCTAAGAAATGAAAAATGTTTTCTTTTTCCTTTGGTGTTTGTTCGACCGCTTGCTTCGTGTGACATTATTTTTCAAATAATTCAAAAATACCAAAAAATATAAAATAGAAAAATAGAAAAATAGCAACATTTTCAAACAAAAAGTCTTTCTTAAGAACTACGTGATATTTGATTCTCCATTGCGAAATACGTAGGAGCAAGGCTAGTCCTTGTCAGGTTCACCTTTAAAAAATCAAATCATTTTCTCAATTGCTTTCCAAATATCTTTTAAGGAACTACATAGCCATGATTTCTCATTTTGAATGAGAATATGTAGGACCAAGGTCAATCATTGTCTGGCCCAAAAAACTAAAAAATATATTTTGTTTCTTTTAAGTATTATTTTCTTACTTTTGGTGAAAATTAACATTTTAAAGACCACACCAACTTTGCATGCTTAAAGGTACCGCCCTCAAGCGGACGTTGTAGTGTGCTAACACCTTCCCTACGCGTAATCGACTCTCGAACCCAATAATCTGGTTTTTCACAAACTTGTTTTATTTTCATGGTTTTCCATAGTTTCCTAAAAATAACTATGGTGGCAACTCCAAAATCTATTTTTAAGCCTGTTTCTTTTTTTGGTTCATCGTCCTGTCACGATTCTGGTTGTGACACCATGGAAGTAGAAAATATAGGACAACATATTTGGCTTTCTGGCTGAGCACAAGAAATGGAGCTAAGCCTCATGAGGAAATCCTCGTTACAAGGAAACCTAGAGCCCAAATTCATAAGGCTGAGCAACTAGGAAAACTCTTCCAAGAAGGAAAGATCACGTGCTAAGCACCAGGACAAGAGGCTGAGCTGAGAAGGAAACCCACTTGTGAAGTAACCCTTATAGTTGAGCACCGCCAAAAAATTCCTATAAATAAAGACCTTGGGTCTTCATTCTGGGCATTGAGTGGAGGGTCCACAATGTAGTAGTAGGATAGAATAGGGTTTGTGAGGCACGAGGGAAATGCTCTTAGTGTAGATCTTATGTGTAGATGTTATTGTAATTGCATTGTAATATTCTATGAGTAGTTGAACTCCCTCGTGTTCAGGATTGATGTAATCTATTATGATTCTATTCACTTCTACTTTTTGGGTATTTATCTTTGCTTTCATTCAATTGTCTGTGATTTGATTTATGCTTAATGATGATTTGATCACTCATCTTATTTCACGGGTTTGATTTGAGTTGGAAAATTGGTCTCAACTTGTGTGTATGAATTGACGGCTCATCATTATTAACTAGTTGAGATTGAGTTAAAAGACTGATCTCAAACTAAGGTCCAAAATCAATCATCATACCTATACTGGTATTGATTCAGTAGCTAGAGGGATGTTGGAGGAGAGAGTCTTGCACATTAAAGCAAGGACTCATTCTACCAGGAGTTGAGAAATCACACTAGGTTTGGAGTCCTTAGGTTCTAGTCTATTAGGGATGAACCTAGATGGACAAGGACTAATGCACCACTTTGCAACAATTTTTTTAGGTTATTAGTTTGTTTAAATAATGGCCCAATCTTTTGTAAAACTGGCTGATCAAATTATGTTTTGGGTATCAATTAATGGGCTCTAGTTTGGTTCTATTTCAAGTTGTAATAATGGTCCAATTGGCAACTTAGTCATCAGCCTTTGGGAGGTCAAGATGATGCATAGCTGAATGCTTTTGGTGACTTTTAGGTTGCCAAAATTTCAATTACAATCAACCATTAAGTAGTGGAATCATTATTAGCTTAAGTGGGATGTAATTGCAATGAATGGGTCTTTTGTAATTATAATGGTTAAAACTTCTATATAAGTTGAATAGTATTTATCAATGAAAGACAAGTTGAGTTTTATTTAGAAATATTAGAGTTCATCTCTTCTATCTTAGTGAGAGTGATTCTCTTAAGTTATTGAGTGATACAAGAACCCTTGGTTGTATCAAAGAACTTTGTCATCCTTTGTATGTTGCCTCCTTTGGAAAGAGTGATTATTTTCTTCCACCTTTCATATTTACCTTTTGTTCTTTCTTCTTCACCTAAATTCCAGGAAAAAAAATCCAATTATGTGTAGATTTATTTGGTGGCCATAACTTTTATTCTACTCGCCCAAAATTAGTGTTTCTTAAGCCTAAATTATAGTTCAGAACGTGAACTTTAATTTCGTTTTAGAATCACATCAATTAGATTTCTATAGCATGAGATATTGACATTTCCACCATATTGTCCAAATTGGAATTTCAACCTTTTTCTATTCCACATTTTAACTAATTTTTTAAGTTTCTTACAAGGTTCTAAAACAACCCTTGTACAAATTGGGTTCACGTCATCAAGGAACAAAACTATTTTAAACCAAATACTCTTTACTTTATTTTAGGTCTTTACTTCACCTTAAATTAAAAAAATTATTCATATTTTTGTCTTCATTAAAAGATGCTAGAACTTATAAATGCTCCTAATTCACTTCAACTTCTTACCTTTATGGTGTGTTTGGATAGGGTAATTTAATTAAGCAATTCATTTTTTTGAAGAATTTAGATTTCTTTGTAATGAAATGCTTTGTTTGGATATAGAAATTACAAAGCACTTAAAATGCAGACATTGTTTTGAAGTATTTCAATTAGCTAAATTAGTAGAAATTCAAATACCTCAAAATAGGTGGAATTTGAAATTCTTCTCACTCAACCTCACATTCTGGACTCAACCCCAAACAGACCCGGCAAGCCCGACATCCATGAAGGACTAGGCCGACCAAACGATCTAGATGGATCGAGTCGGCTTGCCAACACAAACAGATCGGGCAAACCGACGACCCAGACAAGCTCGACGATCGAAACGGTTCGGGCGGACTAGACGACCCTAACAGACCGGGGTGGCCTGACGACACTTATAGGTCAAACGACCCAAACAGGTCGATAAAGCCTGACAACCCAGACAGGTCCGACCTACCCGAACCAGCCCATTAACCCGACAAGCTTGACCAGCCCAACGACCTAGACAAGCCTGACAACCTAGGCGGTACTGACAAGTCCGACGACCTAGTCGTGTCGGGCCAACCTAATGACACTAACTGGTTGGGTGTGCCCGATGACACAAACGGGCCTGACAACCCAAATGGGTCGGGCGGGCTCGACGATCTAGTGGGGCTAAGCTGGGCCAACAACCCACACGAGTCAGGCCCTCCTTGGTCGACGAACTTGATGGGCATGATCGACCCTTATGGGCTGTCAAGCCAGTTAGGCCTGTCTAGATCGTCGGGCCGGCCCAGCCCAGCCTGTTTGGGTTTTTCGGTTGGCCCGACTCGTTTGGGTCGTTGGGTTGAACCAACCCATCTAGGTCGTCTTGTTGGTCCGACCATCTAGGTCGTTGAACTCGTTTCCAAATTTATCATAAACTCAAAACATAATTAAATCTAAAATAAATATGGTCAAAATGAAATTTTATCTCACAAGAAATTCAATTATTTTATTTAAACAAAAAATTGAGATGTAAGATATTTTAATTTCATTATCCAAACACTTTATTTAAAAAATGAAGAGAATTTAATTACAAACAATTCAAATACAATACATTTTAATTTTTTAACATTGTTAAAATATTCATCCAAACATAAGATTAATAGTTTAAATTCGGCCATTTTAAACCGTTATATTCGAACTATTCATTTTGAAATTCTAATTCGTTCCAAACATATTTTAAATTTTACTCTACAGATTTTAACTTGTAACAACTTATCGGTATACGATCATTAATTATCATAATAATAACTTCAAATCAACCTTAACCATAAACAAATTGTACATGCTGATATAAAAGTTTTGGTCTCTTAAAAATTTATTATATCATCATATTAAATTTCATACTATAGTATAAAAAAAATTAAATAATAACTAATTTTAGAAAAAAATAATTATTCACGTAACTAATTTTATTTTATTTTATAAATTAAACATTATTATATCTAAAATAACTTTTACTATAATTTAAAAAGTTTAATTAATTTATGAATTAAAATCTAAGTCGACTTTAATATTAAATATCAAATTTTTAAATATAAACAAAAATTGTATCTAACTTAATCTCTAATTTAACATAATTATATTAAATTTTATAGCATTACTACAATAAAAAATCAAATATAAAATATAAAAAAAAAAAATCAAACTATTATATTTTATTTTTAATTATTTTTCAACTTGTGTTTTAATAATATTTTTATTTAGAAAGTGTCCAAAATATATTCCCATAGTTATATCAAAATGGAAGTTTGTATGACTTTTTGAGTATAGTAGATGTGAGTATTTATTGAAGTAGGAACAAGAAGGATAGAGAAGGAAGAGGTTTGACCGATGAGAAGTGAAAAACAGTAGAACAGAAGAAGCAAACGTCGAATGAATCCTTTGCTTCAACCATTGAATCTGCGTGTCTGAGAGATGGAATTTGCAGTTGCAGAAAATGTTGGATTAAGAGGACACGTGGTGGCCATGCCTTACCCTAGCCAGGGACACGTAAACTCCATGATCAACCTCTGCAACCAACTTGCTTCACTTCAAACTTCCATTCTCATCACCATTGTCGTCACACAAGAATGGCTTGGCTTAATCGCCTCCAACCCTAAGCCCACCAACATTCACTTCGCCACCATCCCCAACGTTATCCCTCTCCAATCTCAGATTGCCTCCGATATCACTGCTTTCTTCCAAGCTGCCGTCACCAACCTCCAACCTCCCTTCCGCCGCCTCCTCCACCGCCTTCACCCCACCGTCACCGCCCTCCTCGCCGACGTAGAGCTCCAATTCCCAGTCGCCGTCGCACGCCGCATGAATATTCCGGTCGCGCTGCTTTGGACCATGTCGGCTTCCTTTTTCCTCAGCTTACATCAACTACGAAACTTGGTTCCAAACGGAGCTTTGAAGGCTGATCTTTTAGGTAACATTTCTGTTTGAAGTGATGCCTCATTTGCTGTTTATCTCCTCGGTGAAATCCCCAAAGACCCATCCGTTTCTGTTTATATTAATGGCCGTTTTGAATTTTGTACACTGTAATCTTCAAAACAAGATAGTAGAATCTGTCCATGATTCTAATAACTCAATTCTGAAGGTAACCCAGGTACTTGTAAGTGTTGTTTTTTGTTTCAAGATACAAGGAAGATTAATGGAACAGTGTGAATTTGGGGATTCCAGGTTTTCATGTTTAATACAAGTTTTAATTTGTTTTTTTTTATAATTACTGAATATCAATTAAGCAAGTTTCACTTGAATACACTATAATTGTTTGGTGTTTGAATTGTGTGGCTTTCAATGACGTAGATGATTGTGAAGAGCATATACCAGGAATTTCTCCGGCACAATTGTCTGATCTTCGAACAGTGCTTCGTGAGAATGACTTGAGGTTTCTGCAACTTGAGTTGGAATGCATTTCAGAAGTGCCGAAAGCAGATTGTGTTATAGTTAATAGTGTTCAAGGGTTGGAAGCTGAGGCAATTGGTTCTTTGAGGGCCATGTTCCACCTTCCAATTTATCCCATTGCCTTCCCTTACTTCAAACCCCAAGCAAGTCATTCAGTTTCCAACAGTGATTACAACTTTGACTACTTAAATTGGTTAGACTCTCAGCCAGCTATGTCAGTATTGTACATTTCTCTGGGTAGTTTCCTGTCTGTGTCTTGTGCCCAAATGAATGAGACTTTTTCTGCTTTAAAAACGAGTGGTGTTCGTTATTTGTGGGTGGTTCGTGGAGAAGTTTCCTGGCTAAAAGACAAATGTGGGGATAAGGGTTTAGTGGTGCCTTGGTGTGACCAATTGAAGGTTTTGTCGCATCCTTCTGTGGGTGGATTTTGGAGCCATTGTGGGTGGAATTCCACTCTTGAAGCTGTTTTTGCTGGTATTCCAATGCTGACATTCCCTCTATTCTTTGACCAAGTCCCAAATAGTAGGCAAATTTTGGAAGTGTGGAAGAATGGGTGGGAGTTAAAAAGATCAGAGTTAGGAAGTGAAGAATTGGTAACAGAGAAGGAAATATTGGAAGTGATTGGAGAGTTTATGGATGTTGAAAAGGGTAAAGAACTTCGAGAGAGGGTCCTAGAACTTAAGGGTATATGTGAGCAAGCAGTCGCTGAAGGTGGATCCTCCAATATGAACCTGAATGCCCTTATAAAAGATGTTTTGTGTATTCAAGGTGGTCATTCAGCTTCAGAGGAGTGCTAGTTCCTCAGTGTGACAACTATAAAATAGGCAAATAAAATGTGATATGTTACATTACTTTGTTTTGTTTAAAATACGCTAATAAAAACTAGAAATGAGAAATTTCATAGGTTAAATAATCTTGTCATTTGTTTTTTTGGTTCATGTGAGAGTGAAGAATAATGATAGTGAAACTCATTTGTATTTTAACTAAAAGCATACTCATTTTGTATTTTTTTCTTGATACGAATGATAAAAAAAATGCATGCAAAAAGAGAATACCTACAGGTGTTGAACATTGTCTCTGTATTTATAATGTAATTTATATGATTTTTATTTGGCATACAGTGGTTTTGACCAAGTTTGCCTTGAAGGTGTATGTAGTTGTTTTCTAAAATTTCATTGAATTGACATAATTAATTTAATTAATAAATGATATTTGCAAAAATATATCATATGCATTTAGATTTAGAAATTAAATACAAATATTAATTTAAAACTAAACTTCATAAGCTGATTTTTGTTTTTTGAAAAACAATAAAAAACAAACAAAAAAATGTTAAAAAACATGATTTAAAAAAATAAAAAATGTCCTTGAAAACCAATTTTTAAAATATGAAAAAAAAAAAACGACATTGTTAAAAGAATCAAAAAAATATTAAACACGTTTCAAAGCGAAATTAAAATCAATGGAACTTCTAAACATAACTTTCTTTAGAAAAGGAAAATAAAAAATGTCTTAAAGGACGACTTCAATAAGATGAAATTAATCTCATTAGTGAAAAAAAAAAAAAAAAAACCGAATTCCGACATCCTGTTTTTAAGCTGTTTTAAATCATGTATACAATCCGGAACAACCTTAAAAGCATGCCTAGAAACTTGGATAACTAACCCATATTTGACTAAAAACTCTCACAAAACATGGATGATTGCAATTTGCAACCAAAAGATAGTCTTAACCGCAAATTGCGACTTTGAATGTAAAACAATTAACAGCATTTCATTCTACTTTATTTCATTTCTTCCTATCATTTCGAGCACGATAGAAATTCATATAATTCCCCAATGGGAGTCACATATTCAGTTAAATCTACATGGATTTTTCACCTAATACAAAAATGTTTGGGAAAGAAAGTTAATCACTGGCATTTGTCATCCAGATATTTGCCTCAGAAAAACAAAAATACCTGTAAGCAAAGCAACCCACGCTATTTTTGGTGGGGCAGAGAAGAAAAGGAAGGAGTAGCATTGTTGCTTAGCAGCACATAGTATGTTACATTATTTCTCCAGAATACAAGTATGAGCGTTCCAATGTGTTGGATCTTCACCTCATAACTGCTGATCAAGATATGCATCTCTGGGAGATTTGGGCGTCATAGGAGTTCCAACGGCAGTTCCAATATACCCAATTACATTTCCAGAAACATTCTTCAACCAGGAGGTGCTTCGTGTTAACCAACCACCCTGTTCTTGTTCTTGCATTTCTTGGCTGTTTCTCCTCTCCTCCTCCAACAATATATCAAGCCACCTCTTGGCCATAAACCCCTTTACGGCTTCAACCCCTTGATTTACAATCTCCATTGGTGGCAATTCAAGAGGATTCTGCTCCAGGTTTAGCTTGGTCAAATTATCAAGGCGCCCAAATGTATCAGGAAGCGCATGAATCTGATTATTGCTGAGATCCAATTCCCTGAGGTTAGTCAAATCACCAAATGTCTCTGGTAGTTCTTTCAGGTCACTGAAGTTACTGCTCAGGTTGAGAACCTCAAGATTGGTCATTCTCCCAATTGCAATGGGAAGCCCATGTAGCTCATTAAAATGAGCATCTAAATAGCGCAAGGACTTCAACTCACAGATAGATGAGGGAAGAGATCGAATCTTGTTCAACTGAATCATGAGTTTCTGCAAGTTCGGTAATTCATATCCAATGTTTGTTGGCAAATATGATAGACTGTTAAAGCTTACATCCAACTCAACCAATGACCTGATCATTCAATACAATAGGAGATCAATCAATCATATTCTTTATAGTTTAAACTCAACGACTCCGGTACCAGTTTTCAAAATTGAGATGATATTCGCAGAAACAAAAACACAGCGAGGTACTTGACAGTGTTTGAACGTAGATTTTAAAATGGCGAAAGACGCAGAAATAAAATGTCAATCCATATAACCTTGATATAATATAAGACACTCAAACAAATTTGAATTTTGAAAAAAAAAAAAAAAACAGATTTTGATCATAACTGGTCCTAGTTCACTATTCTTGTCAGACTGGTGGTCTATTATGGCTTACAAAATAATCATATGCAGCTCTAAGGTTTGCATAGATACCAAACCACAAGGCATAGAAAAATTGGTGGCCATAACATAGTGTTACTCCAATGAATTTCTAACTTACCTGCAGTGACAGATGGTATCAGGAAGCGCAGTCAGCTTGTTTCCAGAGACATTGAGCAACTTCAACTTTTGTAATAACCCAATTGAATCTGGCAGAGACTCCAAAAGATTTGAAGACAGATTAAGCTCCTCAAGGTTTTGCAGTCCAGCTATTGAATCAGGAATAGCCTATTGATGCACAGAATATTATTAGTATGTATGCTAAGCAGTAAAAACACTTGTTTGGAGAAACTTCTAAATAAGTGCTTATAAAATAAAATTAAAAATTAAAAACAGAAAATAAATTAAGTTTTTTCTTATAACAAGACAACTTATGCAAACGCTAAAATTAACTTTGGAGAAGTTAAAAAGAGCTATTATAAAAATTGAAGTATTAAGCTTATGTTAACTTCTTATTTTCTCCTAAGGTTCTAAATTATTGAAACAAACCAGTACCGCGGCACGTTTTAAACATACTATTGGTAAACCACGAAACATACACACTCACGTTCACAATAAGAGGTAACATTAACTATAAATATTTCTCGCAGGTAGATGTAGATTTCTACAATTTAGTTTAACGCAATTTAGTTTATACAAGAAACTAAAATAATTTAACATTTTTATTTTCTTCTCACAGGGCCTGATAGATAAATTTATATAAACAAATTGTAATTGATTTATCATGTGGAAAGAAAAAAAATAGAAGGGTGAGTTGTGTGAGATAAGAAAAGTTGAAGTAGTAGTGACCGAGAGTTGATTGGCAGAAAGATCAAAGACGAGCAAGCCAGGAATTCGACCAAATGCTTCAGGCAAGAGCTTCAATTGGCGAGCAGAAAGATTGAGGCGTTCCATTCCCTTGCCATAGGCCTCTTGCAGAATTCCCACAACCTCTTCGTTCACTTCGTCGCCAACAACATCGCCATCACCATCTTCCTTCGACTCGTACATTTTCACCAACCGCTTCTCCGCGTCCTTCAGAACCTTCTCGTACGCCTCGTGCATCTCGTCCAGCTGCAGCACCGACTTCCAGATTCGCTTCTCCGTCTCCGCCCGCTCCCGGCACTCCCTCTCCTTCTCGGCCTGGTGGGCCCGCCACCCGTGAATCTCCATCTCCGCGGGCCGGGCCTGGAGCACGATCTCCTCCAGCTCGTGGGACAGCTGGGCCTCGATCTCCGCCAGCCTGGCCCTGGCGCTGTCGACTTCCTCGTGCGTGGGCCGCTCCCCGATCAGGTTCAGGACCGTTCGGGCCTGGACCACCTGGGATACGGCCCGGCCCATGGAAGCCATGAGGTCCGGGTCGGCGAGGTGCGGCATTTGGCCCACGATCTCCGGGGCCCGCGGCTGCTCGACGTCGAACTGGTCGGAGTCGGAGTTCGCGGCGGCGGCGGCTGGTCTGGGAGTGAGAGAAGGGAGGCGAGACATGACGTAGGAGAGGATGGGAAAGGTTCGAGGGTTGGGATCCATGGCGAGAGAGAAAGAGAGATTGATTTTGGGGTTTGGGAATTTGTGATGAGTTGGGATAAGTTGGAATCGATTCAATGCAGCGTTGAGAATATCGTCCTTCGAATTTTGTTTGGTTTGGTTACAATTAGGAATGGGACAGTGACTTCTGATTTCATTGCTGCACTTAAGTAAAAGTTCAGAATGGAATCTGCTACAACTGAGTTCAGTTACTGCTTACTCTCTTCTTTTTTCTCTTCTCTCTTTCTTCCTTTGGTGTTTTTAGGTCCAAACCAAACAAAATATCAATTTTTTTTTATTTGTACATATAACAAATATATGCATAATTAATTAATTTTTACATGAAAAAAAAAAAGTATTTAAGTGGTCTCTTGAAGTTTGAAAAGGATCAACAAATGACAAAAATAAAAGATTTTTAGGTAAGAAAGAGTGATTATAACTTAGTCAAACCATGACCTCCCCAGACGTAACAAATACATGGTCAATTTGTTTCTTCAAGCAAACCGAATGGTTGGATTTGAGTGTTGAAGTAGAAAAACAAGGGTAAGAATATGTTCAACAAATACAATTATGATTTTTAAACCATTCTTTTTTGTATAACTTGGGAAAGAAATATTCTTTGTGTGTCTTATTATTGGTGAAAGAAACATATTTTGTGTCCATATTTTTTTGATTGGAGAACAGAGGGAATAGCAATGAGAAAAATAAAAGTAATTTTAGTCATACCGCATTATAAAAAGTGTTCGTATAATCTTAAGTTTAGAATTTATTTATGCATAGCGCCATATATTTTGGGGACCATATTTACAAATTTTACTTCCCATTCTTTCCATGTCTCTATCAATATCAACCTTACTTTAGAACTTCTTTTTATGTCTTCTTGAATTTATAATCACATACTATCTTGCAGATTTAGTATAAATTATAATAATGGGTAAGTTGAATTGATGTTCACCACATATCGAGGAAGTAGTGACCATATGTTATCTCTTTAATTTAATTTTCAAATTATATAGAAGTAATGTATGAAAAAATTACTTTCGTCTTTTATATTCGCATAGAAGTTGTACAAGTTAAAAACTATCTTAATTTGACTAATTTTTTTGTTAATATATTAAAATCGTGTGTGGCGGTAGAGATGAGTTTCTTTAAATCTACAATTACAACTTTGATCGTTTTATTTGTAAATTGAAGTTGTTGAGAAGAATGATTTAGGTATATTTGTTTATTTTATTTTTAAATGGAAGTTATATATGATACGCACAACTTTTAACTTTTTTTAAAATTTTATTATTTTA
>Ga0099823_1004886_pt1 | contig 13220 bp, 10 predicted proteins | sample CowpearedBW_FD_76831 | JGI IMG/M metagenome (GOLD analysis project Ga0099823, IMG submission 76831) | Root nodule microbial communities of legume samples collected from California, USA - Cow pea red BW | ecosystem: Host-associated > Plants > Roots > Nodule | place: USA: California | collected... | reverse complement strand
TATTTTTATTTAATCTATAAAATTTTTTATTAAAAAAATTTACATATATATATATAATATATATATATATATATATATATATATATATATATATATATATTAACTTTCAGTGAAATAAAATATAATTATTAGTAACTTTAACAATGAAATCAAAAAATTTTCCGTCTGCAACATTGCACTTAAACTTTTCAGCTTCCTGCGCACCTTTGGTGATTTTTCTTAACCCTGATTTTATCACATTACTCTTTGCCTTGCAGTATTCACAACACAGTATTTCCACGGCTGCTCACAATTATCCAAATACAGAAAGTCTTTTTTCTCTAGTTTTTTTTTTCACCGTCTCCTTATCTCTTCCATATTTCGTTTCATTGTGCAGAATACTTTTCTCAAAAACAGTGTGTTGGAGCATCAGGTATTTTTCAATGCTTAAGTTTAGGGTTTTTTGAAAAAGGAATAGAAAACTACTTTTGGGTATTTTTCAATGCTTAGGTATAGGGTTATATGAAAATGAAATAGAAAGCAATTTTTGGGTTTAGTGGGTGAGAAACCAAAAAAAAAAAGAACAATACTCTCTTCTGGGTGCATTTTTATTTGTTCTGCACTTTTCTATACTATATTCTATTCGAGCATATTTATATAAATTGAGTCTTCTTTTTATCTTAATTTATTAATTTCAAAGAATTATTAAACTATATTATTCTTAAAACACATAAAAATAATTTTAAAACAGTAGAAGTTACTTCCAAATGATAGAAAAGTTATTTTAGGCAATGACTTTTAAAAGCAATTACGAGAGAGTTTTCGTTACAAAGGTTAACGACATAATATAAGACCCACTTTTTTTTTCTATCCTAAAAGTTTAATGACTTAGCCTCATCTGTTGGACTTAAGGGCCAGTCCATAGGGTGCCTCAAAACCCCACTTCCAACCCTAACCCCTCATTCTACTGTTTTCCAAAAAATTGTTCCCCCTCCTCCCTGTTAGAACTGCAGCTAAAAGTTCTGCTAGGGTTTGATGTTCATTCTTCCTCCAAGCTTGGTGAACGTTTCCCTCCATGTAAGTTGAGCTCCAACTTTCGTCTTTCTTTTTCTAGTCTTCTATTCTGGTTCGAAAATGGGTTCTTCCCAGAACCTCACCCTCGTGCTGGTATGCCCCTCTTTTCAGTTCTCTGGTGTTCTTGGAGTTGTGGTGCCATTCTGCTTGTACCTAAACCCCCTCACAATAGCATTTGATAAGGTAAGGAAAGCTAGGGTTTCATGTTTTTTCAGTTATTCTTGCTTATGATTGTACTGTTTTGTGTTTTTAAAAGCTTGTATGTTGCTGTGATGGTGTGAATACGGTATGGTATGTTTCCTGGCTGGATGTGGTGGTTGCACGCGTGAGAGTGGGTGAACCTCTGCTGAACTCGCCCAGGCGAGCTGGGTGGTCGCCTTAAATGAAAGCTCTTACTTAAGCAAGGAGCTCTCGCCTGAGCGAGAACAGCAACAGTTCACCCCTTCTCTGTTTCGAGGGCTCGCCTAAGCGAAGGTCACTCGCCTGAGCGAGATGGGCTAGCTTGAGCGAGACCTCAACATGCCCCCTATGTGCAATCTCGCCCAGACGAGAGTTGGTAGCTTGAGCGAGGGGTTTCCCTCGCCTAAGCGAGGGTTCCTCTCGCCTGAGCGAGAGCTCTTTAGCCTGAGCAAGATTGACAAAATTGATGGTATTTGTGGGTGTTTCACATGATTGGATGATATGTGCTTTAAACAATTTTAAGTGTGATGCCATATATGCTCTATATGATATATTGGGATCTGGAATTGATGAGTTTGGTATGATTTATCATATGGAACATGATTGAATGATTGGTTATACATATTGGCATGAGATTTGGTATGCATGATAAATTTGTGGTTTGGTTGGTGAGACATGACTATGGTATGGTTAGGACGTAATTCCATGAATCTCTTGGTGAGACCTCATGGTGGTGCCTCATGGTTAGGACGTAATTCAATAAATCTCTTGGTGAGATCTCATGGTGGTGCCTTATGGTTAGGACGTAATTCCATGAATCTCTTGGTAAGAGCTCATGGTGGTGCCTTAGGTAATGGATGTAATTTCACGAACCTCTTAGTAAGGTTTCGTGGTGGTGCCTCAATATATAATCAAGTAAGGATTGCATCCCGAAACTCTAAAGAATCAATTAGTCTCACGTAGAGCAGACTGATTCAAGTGGTGAGAGTAGTGGGAGGCCATTGTAAGACCCGAGGAATTTAAATAATTAAATAAATAATTATTTAATAAATGAGGGTGGTGGAAACCTTTATGACAATTAATGCTAACTGTCATGACGTGGAAAAGTACTAGCTCAAATGGTTGAGAGTACTTAGTGGTGTGAGATGACTTGGGTTCAAGTCCTATGTATGCCAATTGAGTGTTATATAATTTTATTACTTTCTAATGATGTGTTTTGGGCGTGATAAGTAAGTATATATTTTTGGATGTATAAATATTATCAAGAAACATGAATTGGCTTGATGGTTGTGCATGTGCTTGGTAATTGGGTGGTAGTGAGCTCAAACCTTGGCTTGAACAAAATAAATTTCTTTTTGTTAAAACCCATTTTGGCATGGATGTGAGGAGACGCAGAAACTCTAGGACGCAACTAGGAAGGGATGGAAACCATGCTTTAATAGTGAATTAATAGCCTTAAATTCTTTTTTTTAATGAATTTTCGTTTTACTACCGTTAACCCTAATTGAGGCATGAATAAGAGACCAAATAAGGGGAGAGAAGGGGTTTGGAGAGCCTATAGCTAATACGTGCTATGAGGAGAGGAAAATTAAGGCTAACAAACTTAGTGGTGAGTGAGAGGAGGAGTGGAATTGGAGAAGTTGGACAAAGGCTAATGGTGATCAAGGAGTAACTAGAAGAACTATCAAATTAAGCAAGGAATCCAGGTTAGGGGAGTTCCTTCATTTGTTTAAATTATGATTTTCTCGTAATCATGAATTGTATGGAATTATTGAAGTATGCATCTATGTTAATTGTGAGTTCTTTTCGCGTTTCTGGACTTTTTCCAGAAATCGCCAGGCGACATATGTGATTGAGCCCAATTTTCTGGGTTTCTCTATGAACCGCCTGGCGGCTGAGGGTGACCCGCTAGGCGACGCTTATTGCGTTTTCACATTTCTCGTTTTGGTTTGGTTTTTCAGTGATGTTGTGGTACTTGGGTTGGATTTTTTATTTGTACGTATATGATTGGCATGATGAATTATGATTTGCAATTACCTAATTGACGGAAATTGCATGAACTCGTGAATGGAATTGTGGGTTAGGGTTTATGCTGGGATTGGTGATAAATAAACATGAATTATGTCGATGATTGGTGCCCTAGTCTTACAGAATTGATGTTAATATGAATGATGTATGAACTTTGTATGATGTGTGCATATAGAATGATGTTAGCATGAAGGTGGGGACTGTATTTGGGATGTTTGGGTGCGATTCAGTGCAGGAAAAAGCTAGGCAGAACCCAGATATGCATGCACTGCCTAGCGGCGCATGAACGATTGCTAGGCGGCTTGACAATATAACCTGCTGCGTTGATTTTGTATGGGTGTCGTGTAATTGGGTATTTAATTAGTGAATTATTATGAATATGACTAAAATGGAACACGTAGATGAATGTGGCATGTTAGGGACTAAAGAAGTTAAAGAAAGCGAAAGTGGAAAGAGTGATATAAGGTAGTGGATGTATTTAAATGTTTGGTTGTATTTGATAAGCTATGTTTCAAAATGTATGGTGATTTGGTAGTAAGAGTGAGATGGATTTATATGAATTGGTATGGTTGGTATATTTTCCCTAGACATGGTCATTGTGGTGGTGGTCTTTTTGTTAAAGTACATGTGCAATATTGACTAAATTAGGGTGGCATGAGTTCATATAAATATTAGACTGTGTGACCATAAGACTTGGTGTATATTGAGTGTATGTGGCATGTTTAAAGTAGTAAATGAAGGAAAGTATGTGAGCATGATAATAATTGGGTTGGAGGTTGACTAAATATGTGCATTGTAAACTGGTTATAGAACTATGATTGGAAAACCATAGTTGTGCTATAATTTTGGGTGTTGTGCGATTGAGGTCCTTTAGGACCTGTTTTAAGTGCCAAAAACCAGTAGCATTGCGCTACTGGTATGGCGCCTGGCGGTACGAAGCGAGCCGCCAGGCGATAGAGTTCTAAAACAGTGGCAGTGTGAGAGGCCCGCTAGGCGGTCTAGAACCAGGTTTCGCCTAGCGACGCGAGAGGCGCGCCAGGCGGTTTGGGTACAAAGTTGGTGTGCGAGGGGATTTCTATACAGCTTTAGGTGATGTTTTTTATGTGATGCTTTGGTTGGGGGCCTAGTTACGAGTGTATCTTGTATTAGGGTAACACGTGGCCACTCTAGGTTGTAGCCTGGTGGTTTAGGAAGTCCAGTGGAGTGTGCGAGATCGTGACTCGTATGACGAGGTTTCAGATGATTGTCCTCTTCAGTACATCTGATAGAGTTTTGGTAGTCTGGGAACGACTACGGACTTATGGTCGTTTTGGGGAACTGCACTTGGCATTGCGGTGAGAGGCCGTGGCAAAATTCATTCCCACGTGTGGACTATTAGGTGGTGGCCTGTAGTCGGAGGGGCGAGGAGACACTCGTACAATAAAGATCGATCAATGAACTCACCAAAGTGTGTAGAAATAATGGACGTCTAAATTAAGGGTTGAAAATTGAGGAAATAAGGAAAAGGGAAAATGCTAACACGTGTTATAATCTTGAGATGTTATAAATATTGTCATATTTTAATTGTTTATTTAAATGAGCTCACTCTATTTGTGTGTGTTTGGCGATGATCATGTAACTTGTTACATGGGAGCAGATGTTGTTGCAGGTGAGCATGTGGATGGTTAGCGATGGAGTGGGGAACAACTATGAGAGTTTTAGTAGTTCTTTTTATAGTAGCTTTCCTTACGAAGGAATATGGACTATTTTTGTAATACTTTTATGGGTGGTTTAATTGTGTAATAATTAAACATTGCAGTTTATTTGTTATTGGTGCGTTAACTTTAAATTTTAAATTTTTCCTGCGTTTTGGGAATGAAGTGATTAATAAATGAGGTTATTTATATATTATTTTTTATCTTATTTATTTTAATAAGTAATTTTCGGCTAGGACGTTACAACCCAAATCTTTGGCAGAATAATGGCCTTAGATGTTTGAAGGCTAACCTTGTGCGTGGTACGGTGAAACCCATTGGCAATGGCTCTGCAGAGAAGTAGAGGCCACCACAAGTGCAATCATCCAATGAATCCAACTGATTATATGTATCCGGATAATTGAGTCTTAGAGTCTTGCTTGTTGGTTATCACATGCTTGGTTGATTTATGAATTCTTGACTTTTAAATTGTATGTCCACTGTATGATAAAAACCTTTTTACTTTAGCTTACCCTTTCTGTTTGCTTGTGTGTTCTGTGTGTGGTTTTCTTCTTTTGCGATAATCATCAATTTATTTATGTGAGCAGATGTGGGAACCCATAGTGATCATCAGGGTGAAGGAAACTCCGCTGCGTAGCTATTCTTAGGTTGGATTCCCTACTCCGAGTACTCTTTAAGGTTGTGGCCTATGTATTGTACCTACTCTATGAGCACATATTTTGGATGACTATCAAAACATTTATTCTTGTTCTTCTTTTGTTAATGGCATTGTGGTGTGCCTTAGTTTTACCTCCGCATGTTTTGGTTAATTTTAAGGAGTGACACTTGTGCTCCATGACAATTCTCTTTACGTTATATCCTATGTGATGTTTCATTTAATTAATCATATTTATTAAATGGGAAGTTACACATAATCTCTTTAGCAGTAAAATTAGATTTTAGATGAAGGTTAAAACTTTAAAAACTTTTAACACTGCTCGCACATAGTAACTTTTTTACATCTCAATAGTTTTTGGTACAATAAATTATACATCTTTATGAATGTTAAAATTGATAATATGTATTACATTGAATATATTATACCTTTAAATTCTTATAAATTGTAGTTCACTGTATTTAGGCACATATAGTTTTATGAATTAAGTATTTGAATCACAGTTATAGTTTGATGTTATCCATTTTGAATTTCTTATCATAAGTATTATTGTGGCACCTAACAAAATTCAATATGCAAAATCACTCTAACTTTTATTCTATTTATCATTATCCTATTTGTCAATCTATAGTTTCTTGCACCACATAGGTCCATTAATTAAGATAATTTAATTATCTTTTTTTGTTAATAAATATAAGGAGTGAAACAAATAACAATCTTAAAATGGTAATAACATGGAATAAACTCTTTTTGATAAACTAAGTAAATTTTACGTAAATGTGGAAATGAATGTGATACTCTCTACAAGAATAACGTAGAGCGGGGATGCTTGGGGATTTGATTTGAATTTTTACTTTAATTACTTTGTAACTCGGATTTTGTTTTCCCAGCTTTGAAAATGTAAACACTTGAAGTTTAAATTATATTTGTTATGAATGACGATTAAGAAGGATTTTACTTTCCTGCGTTTTGGGAAAGATTTAATTAAACATGACTTGTTATTCCTTTTATTTTATATTATTTAAAAATTAGTAAATCTGACTGGGATGTTACAATTTGCATGTTTTTTCTTACGCCGATTGGTGGGGACTTCATTTGTGCTCGTTTGAGGAAATTGTACTTAAGACACTCAGGTTCATTAACTCACCGCATAGGTTGTACTCAAGCATTCGATTATACCAAGGAATGGGGATGCCACTCAGGCCTGGTGTGTTATGAAGTATGTAGTACACAGTTGTTTGATTACGCTGAGGAGTTGGGATGGCACTCAGGCTCGATGTGCCATTAAATAGGTTAAACTAGGGCTTTCTGGAAATAAAATAAGAAAATTATTTTATATTTTATTAAAATGAAAGTGTGCCTTATTAAAACATTGTTATGTAAAAATCCAATGGGGCAAAATCCAAACAAAGGAAAATGAGTACACATATTTGGTACATTTAATTGTAACAAATTTTCACATGTGTGGTATTCGATGTACTAGAGAAAACTTTGTCATTGAGTTCTTCAACCTTGTAAGTGTTTTTTTTTAAGGTAATCCATGATATGGTAGGGTTCATCCTTGTTAGATGCTAGTTTTCCTTTCGTTTTATCTTTCTTGGCGTCATTGAGGTTTCACGATACTAAGTCTCCTTTAAGGAAGATGTGTTTTGTTGACAAAAAGAACAAGATGTACATATTGCTTCAGTAAAAAGTTTTTGGTGATGATGACTTATGAAGAAGTGTGAAAGACATTCATGAAAAAATGTTAAAGACTTAAAGAATGCTTGGATTCAAGAGATATATTGAAGACTTAAGATTTTAGTAGTTTAGTTGTTGAAGTATTATAATTTGTATTTCTTATTTAAAATAGTTAAATTAGTAGGGTAAGAGTCAAAAGGCATAACCCAAGTAGCAGAGCACTGAGAGAGTTTTGTTTTTACAAAACTCACTAGAATAATAGTAAAAAAAAGATTTTGTGGGATTCAAGAGTCTTGGTGTTGTTTTTTTGTTTTTTGAAAGTGTAATTTTGGTGGATTGTGTAAATCTTTTGAAATAGTGCAAATTCAGACTTAGTTTGCCTTGACTAAATGGATGTAGCTCAATTTTAAGTAAACCAATATAAAAATTTGTGTGCACATGTTTGATCTTTCTCTCTTTGATTGTTATTTGATAAAGAGTTTCAAGAAATATGTTTTTCGTAATCTTTGTATTTGTATTTGTGTGATTTGATATAATCAAAAGTTGTAACTCTGTCAGGTTGACTCTTAGTTTAATGAAATCAACCTGTTGACTCTGTTTTCAATCGATTGAAAATGCATGTTCCAAAAGTAATTATATACTGAGTTCTTGGTCATTCTGATTTAATCAAAAGTGTTTTAACCAATTTAAAAAGAACTAAAGTTTTCAAAAAGGTCAATTCAACCCCGCATTCTAAGCTAATTACTTCTTTTATTACTTACAATTAGTATCGGAGCGGGTTCTATTGAAAGATAGTCAAACTCTGAAACACCTTCTATAAAAGGAAGTTTGTTTTCACCCATTTTGAAGGCGTGCTATATATAGGACTATTGAGCCTAAAACATAGGATAAACATATTAACATATAACCATGTGTATATAATCTTTGGAAATATATCCATATATCTCGAATTCATTTTTGGAATAGTCCATATAAGTTATATAAGTTGATTTTGGGTCTCGAAATTTAAGGTGAGTACGTACAATTATGTTTTCTAAATCGATAAATTTTTTATTTCCAAAAAAAAAAATTGGAATTTGTTAATTTACATAAAAGAATGAAAAATATAATATTTGATAAAAATATTTTTCTTCTCCATTTTGAAATAGTTATAGTTTTAATCCTTACAAAGTTTTTGTTGATTTTAATTTTTATGAATTTGAAAAATATGTAATCTCAAACATTTGTAAGACCCATTTTATTTCCATTCCTTTTCTGCCCTAAGTTTTAAGGGCCTATCCTAAGCAGATGGGCCTAATGGTTCGCCCATAGGGTGCCAAGGCCCCTAAAGCAGTCAAGACTCCCATTTTGCTCTCACTTTGCCAAAAACAAGCCTTGAGTCCTTTCCTTTCCAGAACAGAAGCTCTGCTAGGGTTTAGAGCTCTGCCATCTTCAAGCTAGCTGAAATCCATTTTCTACTCCATGTAAGTATTTTTACTACCTCATACTGGTCCCTGTTAATCACTCTTCGTATTTCCAGTTAGTGTTTCGTGGTAACCCATTTCTTAGTTTCGTTCTGTTATTTCTTTCAACCCTTCAGTTCGTTCCTAGAGTTGTTGTGCTCTCCACGTTTAGTTGCCAAAGTCCCTTATTAGTCCCTTTCCAGGTGAGGGAAGTTAGGGTTTCGCATTTTAAGTTATATTTGATGAGTTCTGTTGGTTTTTTTCGTGACTTTGTATGCATGAGTGAAGTTTTGATGATATGAATATGGATTGTGTGTTTGGTGTGGTTGGATGAGTGATCTGTGCGTACGCAAACAGTAGAGGGTTCTGTTTTTCTCACCCAAGCGAGCTTGTCTCGCCTAAGCGAGATTAGAAGTACTCACCCATTTCTGCCTGCGCGAGCTGTCGCTCAAGCGACGAGCTCCAGCTTTTAGCGAGAGCACGTCTCGCTCAGGCGAGGCGGTCTCGCCTAAGCGAGAGTGCGTGACAGCGCCACTGTTCCTCTTTTCGACCCTCGCCTAGGCGAAGGGAGCTCGCCTGAGCGAGAGACTCTCTCGCCTGAGTGAGACTTGTAACATCCCTAAAAGATATTACTTAATTAAAATTTAAAAAAATATAAAAAGAAGTTTGAATGTCGCAACTTAATAAATTCCTATCGCGGGGATAAAACAAAATTTAATGTTCAATGCGACAATTATTCAATAATAGTAAAAGAAAATGATAATTCCAACGGTTATTACAAGTCTCAAAAAAAACTTTAAAACATGGTAAATCTCTAGCTCTAATTCCCCGCTAGTCCCTCTCTCCATCTCGAGTGTTAACAGCATTACTTGTATCATCAACTGCTCCCGTGTAATATTACACGATCATCATCAAGCACAAACAGAAAGGGTGAGCTCGACAATATAAGAAATCACATAAATTAAATAATATAAAACACCCAATCTTATTATCATAATTAGACCGTGATACATTCACAACCCCCTTCAATGCCTTTCAATCTTTAACATAGAACAGGGTTAGCCATGGACTCAGGATTCATGATGCTCACACGAACCTACCCGCTCCTGGTCCTGCCTCTACGAACCTCCCCGCTCGTAGTCCTACTCTACGGACCTGCCCGCCCGTAGTCCAACACATGTGATCCACCAGCTACGTACCTCCCCGCACGCAGTATCTCTCAATTGTGAGCACGGAACATACGAACCTACCTCGCTCATATCCTCACAGGAGAGTAAATGAGTATGAACCTCCCCGCTCATACCATCACATGTCAAACACCATCCATGAACCTACCCGCTCATGGCACAGCATCTCCTGATCCACGTTCGCATCAATGCGTACAAACAAGACCCACAAACTGCACCAAACTCGCTTGGGCTAGAAGCTTTGGCTTAAGCGACCAGGCCTGTCTCGCTCAAGATAAGCTTCCTCGCCTGAGCGAGCGTGCTACCAGAGTTACGTGCGAAGTTTCGCTTAGGCGAGTCTCTCCTCGTCTGGGCGAGATTACCCTTCGCCTAACACAAAAAATTCTCGCCTAGGTAGCGAGTTAAGCGCAACACAGAGTTAAACACGAGGTCTCGCTTAAGCGAGAACCTCTTGCCTGGGCGAAAAGCCTTGTCGCCCAAAACATCAACTTACTCGCCTACGCAAGGTGCCCAATACAGGGTCTCACACCCCTCGATATCTCGCTTAGGCGAGAGGTACTCGCCTGAGTGAGACAACTGGTCGCTCAAAAACCTGGGCACTCTGCCTAATCGAGTAGCTTGATTAGAAACATAAACACGACTCTGCAACACTCGCCTAGGCGAGCCTGGCTCGCCTGAGCGAGATTAGCAGATTGGTTCCCTGTTACGCACACACAAACGCACAAACCATGCCAAAAATCTCAACCCAAAATCGACAACCAAACTCTTCCATCATTCCAGAATTTCGAACCTGTTTTAGCCCCAAAATTTGACCCCCAAATAGTGCAATTAAACCATAATCACATACAGTACCCAAAAACCATAGTATTTTCGTATACTCTCACAAGGGTTTAGTCATATTATAACCAAACAATCAAGCAGCACCAATTCACAACATGTTGGCACGAAAAACTCATGGCAAAGGTACATAATTCATTGCATATTACAGATTACACAAAAATCTCCAACAATCATGTAAAAGAATGCAAAAGAGCTCCCCTAACCTGGAAATCCTTGGTTCTAATGGTTGCTCAACTTTGGCTTTATGGTACCCAAAAACCTTCCTTTTCTCTCCCAAAATAAAATGCAATTTTACTCACAATCCTCAACTCACCTTTTTCCCTCAAAGTTCGTGCTTCTTCCCTCTAATTGTGACTAATAAAAAGAAAGTGAAATTAGACTTAGTGATGGTTTGATTGCTACTCAAGGCCCATTACTTAGTGACTTTTCAGCCCCTCTTGGCCGCCCTTTCTGCTAGGGTTCTCTATGCCCTTTCACATGCAAGCCACAATGATATTAGCAAAAATAAAGGGATTAATTTCGTTTTAAGTAGGATTTGAACACACACCCCTGAAATTCCAAGATCAAAGCATAACCAATTCAACCAAATCATGTTTGTGTTAATTCCTCAAATTCTATAATTATGTTATCACTAAACATAATCCTGCATATTAAAATTAATATAACTCAAAGAACACACAAATAACATTTATACCTAGGACTCGAACCCGAGTCCTTTCACACAATAAAGTACTCTCAACCATTTGAGCTAGTATTATTCCACGTCACAACAATTAGCATTAAATAATTATTATTAAAGGCTTCTACTACCCGCATTTATTAAATAATTATTAATTTAATTATTTAAATTTCTCAGGTCTTACAAGACTCTTTTGCCTGAGCGAGGGGCTGGGCAAGAATGCACCAGGTTCTATTCCCTCTATTGTCCTTGTATGGTCGCTATATTTTTGGGTGATTTGATCTATTTAAGGCATGAAATACATAACGTGTATGTATGGGATTGGTTCATGGATTGAACATGATGAGTTTGGTAAGTATTTGATATGAGATATGGAATGATTCATAGGTAAGAAATGATGAATTTTGGCATGGTATTGGCATGAGGTAAAATTCTATATTCATGAATTTGGGAAGGATGAGTTGTTATTGATTCAACAAGGAATATGAATGAGGAATGGTTATGAAGGTGGGCATGAGATTTATATGTGTAATAAATATTACTTGATTGATTGAGTATGATTGGTATGTGGTCAGTGCGTAATTCCATGAGCCTCTAGGCAAGACCTCATGGTCGTGCTTCAGTGGTTGGGATGTAATTCCATGACCCTTGTTAGTGAGAATTCATGGTGGTGCCTCATCTATATAATTTGGTAAGGATTCAAGGTAAGGTTGCATTCTGACGCTCTAAGGAGTTAGTTAGTCTCACATAGAGCGGACTAGCTCTTGTGGTGAGAGTAGCAGGAGGCTTGAAACTCATTAAGGGTTAACCTTGTGTGTGGGGGATTGAGACATTGTAACACTTGTAACACATAGCTTGGGGGTGAGTAGAGAAATTCACCACAAGTGCAAGCATCCGCTGAATCCGACTAAATTATACGTATTCAGATGAGTCGTGTCGAGTCTTAGTGTATTGTTTGAAAGGTCATAACATGCTTGGATGATGTATGTACAATTGACTGTGAAAGTGTATCTGATTGCATGATAAAACCATTTTTGGCTCTAGCTTATCCTTCTGTTATTTGTTATATGTTCTGTTGTGTGGTTCTCTCTTTTTGCGATGATCATTAACTTGTTGATGTGAGCAGATGCGAGGAACACTCGTGGTCAACAGGGAAGGGATGATTCCGCTGCATAGTCTACCTGGATTGGACTTCTTTTATTTGGGCTTTTTCTTAAGGCTATGGCCCATGTACTATTTTGGCTTTTGGTGTATTATCAACTATTGTTATGTGCTCGTCTTATTTCTGTATTTGGCATCGTGGTGTGCCTAGTTTCTCTTTTGTCTCCGTTTGAACAACTGTATGGAGTGAGGTTTATAATCCAGGACCGCGCCATTATATTTTTGGGTGATACCTCTTTAATTTGGATTATAAATTAAATGGAGTGTTACAAGTACGTACAATTATGTTTTCTAAATCGATACTTTTTATTTCCAAAAAAAATTGGAATTTGTTAATTTACATAAAAGAGCGAAGAATATAAAGTTTGATAAAAATATTTTTCTTCTCCATTTTGAAATAGTTATAGTTTTAATCCTTACAAAGTTTTTGTTGATTTTAACTTTTATGAATTTGAAAAATATGTAATCTCAAACAATGGTATTTAATTACTTTTGGCAATGGCGCGTCAATATACAAAACTTTGTGTAATAATGACAGCATAGAAAAGTTTATACTATAAAATTACAAATCACCATAATTCAGGTTTTGAAAATAATTATTATAAAAATAAGCATTTTATA
>Ga0099823_1004881_pt1 | contig 13226 bp, 5 predicted proteins | sample CowpearedBW_FD_76831 | JGI IMG/M metagenome (GOLD analysis project Ga0099823, IMG submission 76831) | Root nodule microbial communities of legume samples collected from California, USA - Cow pea red BW | ecosystem: Host-associated > Plants > Roots > Nodule | place: USA: California | collected... | reverse complement strand
ATATATATATATATATATATATATATATATATATATATATTAGTAAAGTTTTTGTGAATTAAAGTTTAGCGGGTACGGGTATGATATCCGTACCCGCCCCATTAACATGCGGGTATCAAAAATACTCGTACCTATGGGTAGCGGGTATCCATTTTTAATATCCGTTTTCTATCCATTGCGAGTTTTATCCGTGAATACCCGCGGGTACAAATATTTTTGACATCCCTTAAATATAAATCCGATAATATTTATATTCAATCTGAACATTTTATTTTTTTATTAAGTAGTTACAGATAAATTTGGATACAATTACATGGGTCGAATTAAGCAAAGGTATAAGAAAAACAATTTTGCTAGAATTTTCATAGATATGATAATATTATATTTGCATCAACATCAAAATTAAACAGAAATCTTCAAAATGTAGCTCTGAATATACAAAAAAAAAGATCTCCAAAATAGATAACTGAACATGAAAAAAAAAATCTCCAAAACATAGATGTGAACATACACAAAAAAATCTCCAAAGATCTGAACAAAAGAGAGTTGAACCTCGTTCTTTTCCAAACGTAAGGGTTTCGATTGAATGGTTGATGTAGAGCTGTCATTTAGAATCCGGCTCATCCGGGTTGAACCCGTGGTGAGCCGGGTTAACTCACCAACCCGTAAATAAAAGGGTCACACAAGTGTTTTTATTTTTCTATTAAGTTGGGCTTTACATTTGGATCATGTTAAGTTTTTTTGTTTTTATCCAACACATAAAGAATTTGTATTTTTTATTTATTTTGGTTTGTATTTGGATTATATTAAAGTTTATTTAGATTTTAATTAGAATTACAATTTAGTTTTGACTGAAAAAAAAAATAAAAAAATAATTTTTTTTTAATTAAGTGAACCCGTGAGCCAACTCGTTTAACCCGCCAACCCGTGATGGGCCGGGCCGGGTTTGAATTATTTTGGCTCGCTAAAAAGTGAGCCGGGTTGGGTTGACTCACTAAATCATCAATTCGTGGTGGGTCGAGCCGGGTCGGACCAAGTTACCCGTTTTGACAGCTCTAGGTTGATGAGGATGAAGAAGATGTCTGAGGCTTAGAGAGAGGGCAAAAGATAAATTTTGTGCAGGTGACAAAAGCTAATGAAGGCAAGGGCCATTGGTCGTAGTTGTTGCTTGCATCCAGTGTTCGCCCCACTGCATCGTGCAAATCAGTTCCCACACACAACCTCTTATCCTTTGTGTGAATGAAAGTTAGGGTTGTTGTTAGAGATGGAAACGCTTGACATGGAAATGTTCTGGAAATGAAAGTATGGCGACAAAGAATTAGGGTTCTTTTTTTTTTCTGAGGGAGGGAGAATGAAAGTTAGGGTTGCCGAGGGAGGGAAGTCTAGTGCTAGAGAATTAGGATTTCAGATGAAACTTTGGATTTATAATTAAATATACATGTCAAATTGGGTATCCATGGATTTTGAATTTAAACTTTGTACTCGACCGTTTAAACCCATATTGACTCGAAAATTTTTATTTAATTAGTCTAACTTGACCATGTGCAAACCAACCCGCCAATCTTTTTTTTTTTTGGTAAAGTGGTTTCGAACAGGTTGGACGTTTTTGCTTGGGCCTAAATGGGACTAGACAAATGCATTTAGGGAATAATTTTTTTTTCTTTTTCTTTTATATCGAGGTAAAATTTTGTGTAATTCGAGGTCTATCTCAATTCTACAAAGTTAGTCAATGTTTATTTTTATTATTTTTAGGTGTTGTGAGATTTCAAACACACCTTACTCATACTGAGATATATACATATAAAATATGAGACTAAATATTAATGAGTAGTTTGATAATATAATAACATAAAATAGACTCAACAATTAACAAATTTCGCTAAAATAATAACGTTAATATCATATTAAAAAAACAAATTTTAAACTTAACTTAATTTTATAAAACTGATTTATTAGATAAAATTTACATCTATTTATTTATTATAAATTTATTTATTGAATAATAATACCTTTATGAAGTAAACATATTTAGTTTTGAATACACAAGGTCCCATGTGAGGCCATAAGTGGCACTAGCCACATGAGCTATGCTATAAACTATTCTCCTCAACCTATGTTGCATGGCTTATCATTTCTCTGCATTATTGATCAAAGTACATGCTGTTCCTCTACATGTCAAACATAGGAGTCACAACATGTGACTAACAACAATAGTGAACATGTAGTGCCTAAGATCATTGATGGATATCTGAATAACTATATACATTTAGGTTTGGTTTTACTTTTATTTTTTTCTGAAGTAAATCTTTCATAAAAAGCGAATAATACTATCTTTTTCATCAAATATATGTTCAGATGATTTTGTTTAACCTACTTCAAGAATACAAGAAAAATATAAATTAAAAATTAAATTTACCAAAACAAGTCCACAACATGTCAAAATGGTTAAAAAAGTACTCATTTTACAAACCTTGAATTATTCGCCATAGTTAAAGATATAATTAAGGTTTTAATTTCAACATTACCAAGTTAATTAACTGATTTCAATGTAGTTTTTTATTAACTGATAAAGCTGGTGTGGGTTCAAAATTTTTTGAAATGAAAAAAAAAATGGTCCCTCTTTTCAACAGTCATTAAGGTGCAGCTGACAGAACTGTGAGACAGAGAATCGTCCCCATTATTACAAATATTAAATATTAATATAAAAATAAAAAATTATTTTCTTGAAATCTGTGTGTCTCATTAAAAGAAACCAAAACCACCCTTGTCTCTAAAATTTCCGACTTGTTCCAGTACGGGAAGTACCAATTTAAACCCCCCTGTGGACTCCAGTACACGTGTCAGAAACCCACCCAAGTAAACACTACCACTACTTGTAGTAACCTTATCCACTACTTTACTCTTTTTTTTCCATGTAAAAATGTTACTGTTAAATATTCCAGTGTTTGAAAGTTTGACATTTTCATATTTAAAGATTAGTATTTTTTTTCTAAATTATACTTAGACTTAAAGTTATTCCTCAAGACTAATTTCGGGATTATTTTGAATTTTTTATTTTTCAAAATATTCAATTGTAAAAGGTTCCAGAATAAAATTACTCATAAAAAAAAAACAGTATTATATAAAGGCGTCATGAATAGTACCAAGCACTTGCCAAAAAGAACAAAACACATCAACTTCCCCACAATAGTACTCATTTTCTTTTGAAAATTTAATCTAATAAGCATGTTTGAAAAAGGTTTTTTTTAAAGACAATATATGCATGGTTGACATAGTGTTATATGCATAATAGTAAAATAAGATGTTACAATAATTATATTAAATATTAATTTTGTTGGGATCTTTATATTTATGTAATTAATATGAAATATGTATAAATGTTTTGAAAAAAATTGTTAATTATTTTTAATAAAAACTATTATTTTATGTAAGAGACTAGATTTTAAAATTTAGGATCAATTTAGTCCTTCATCTTTCGAAATATGTAGATTTAGTCCTTTTAATCAAATTTTGTTAGGTTTATTTGATGTTTCGTACGTATTTCAAGATTATATTTGAGTTGTTTATACTTTTAACATATTTTTTCTTTAATGTTAAGTCAACTATTATTATGAAACGTACTTGAAATGTCAAATAAATTTAACAAAATTTGATTAAAAAAACTAAATCTATATATTTCAAAAAATGAGAAACTAAATCAGTTCAAAATTTCAAAATGAACTAATTTTAAAATTTACTAAAGATTAAGGAGAAAAACATATTTTACCATAAAATTATAAAAAAAATCGAATTTTATTGAGGGGAAGGAAGTGGTTGGTTTATGGTGAGTTACAGGCAGAACAAAGAATCCAAAGGTAAAAAGAAGTGTGATATTTCTGATAAAGTAAAAAGGTATAGTTAATATAATAAGGCATCCATAGTTTATAGCTAGCTGCATACCTACACTTTGCATTATTGTCATCATGTCCCACACTCAAATTTCCGAACAAAAATAATTCAATGAAGAATTAATATTGCATTCACACATATATTCGGAGAATTTTATGTACAAAAGAAATAATTAATATTAATATGATGTTTGGTGTCTAAAGATTACTCATCAATTTTTCTTTTTTCAACTCAATAAAATAGTTAACATTAAAGTTGCAAATAAAAGGATCATGAGACCATAAATCATAAGAGATACATTGTTCAAATGACTACTTAATAATTTATTAAGACAGAAAAATATTATGAAGCAAGACAGAAAAATTATATATAAAAGAACTCGTATATTATTACTTAAAACGATATCTAAACTCATTTACCATCATGTAGATACATATTACTAAGATAAATATTTCCTGAAATGTAAATAAAAATAGGGATGCAATAATATATAACTATAACATGTTATATAACATGTTTTCTACTGCACAACACATAATTTCTGCACAGTAATATGAAGGAATGGTCACAGTCATCAATTCTTGGCTCCAGTTTTCTTCAGGTAGACCCCATTTACAACACTTCTGTGGCTTATATTTTCTTCTAATTTAAGACTGCATTAACCTCACAACATGTGATGATAACAAAATTAAAAAATTAAAAAACTAAAAAACTAAAAACCCTTACAGGCTGTGAATTTAATGGAGAAAGGATGGGCCAACTCCTCTCAAGTTTTCAGACCAAATATATTTTGAAAATAATAATATATTCGCTCAATATTTAAGTAGAACTTCAAACAGAAGAAGAAGAAAAAAACTAATTTCAATGAGTAGTGATTAAACTACGTAATGAGTAAGAAGGGGAAAGAAAACAAAAAATAATATCTGTTAAGTAGTGTGATTATTATAAAAGAAAACCAAACTCAAAGAATCTTTGCTCAAATTCACTAGTTGCACCACTCATCATTGATTTTAAGAGTGGCATTTGCCAATAAAGTAAATGGTAGTAAACCACACATTTTCCCCAACATTTCTTTTCAAATCACTCTATTCAAATACACATGCATGCTAAGTGAATGCAAACAAAGACTACTTTAGTGTTAACTTTTTGATAGTTTTTTTTTCTATTAAAATGTAATTATGTAAGCTAAACAATTAAACTTAAATTCCTAAAATTTGCATTCGTTTATTGAACACTTTATAATTAAGGATTTTATATTACAGAGTGTATCTTTTCTGTCTCAAGTTATTGCCACTAATCAACTACTGATCGATATGTTACTAGATTTTGACCTTGCATATTGGTTGAGGAGCTTTTTGGGAGCTTGTTTGGAAGGTCTTCAAAAGATAAGTTTCTCCTTTCTTTTCTTGCACTAGTACAAAATATGTATATTAGATCGGTTCTGAAGCACATGTTAAATCGGTTCTACAACCGATCTAATATACACCGATGTAATATGTCGAAGACATATTAGATCGGTTCTGCAACAACTGATCTAATATAAAAAAAAAACATTTTTGAAACATCAGCGGTGTTCATCAATGTCCGTTTCCAAATTGTCATCATCTTTGCCTTTGATCTTGGATCCCAAATACACTTCAGATTCATCAAGAAAATATGTGCAAAGAATAATAGTGACATCGTTGGGAAGAAGACTCTGCAGATCTGACAAGAAAGAAACAAAAAACAAAAAACAAAAAAACTCAAATCAAGAACAAAAGAGATAGAACGATTTTTGGGTGTGGTTCTACGGAAGGAGTGAAGTTAGATCTAATACTTGGGCTGACAGTGTGCAGCGCGAGATGGAGTGGTGCTTCAACACATGGCGCAACGGCATACCAACGAAGGAGGTCAAGTGGAGCTTCAACAATGGAAGAAGAAGAGATGAAAACGGCAGTTGGACGCGATGATGGCAATGGAAAGCTTCGTATCCAAAACCCTAATGATGAGCTACAACCATGGTGGCGAAAATGAGAGTTCCTGGAAGAGAAGAAGAGAAGTGGAGGCACAAAGGAAGAACACGAAAAAATAGGGTTTTCGCGTAATGATATTAAATCGGTTGTTTATTTAACCGATCTAATAGTTACATATTAGATCGGTTCTCCTTGCAACCGATCTAATTAGATCGGTTAAATAAACAACCGATCTAATATACTTCCTTTTATTTACAAAATTGTCACCGCGTTTTGTTTTAGATCGGTTCCCTTTCAACCGATTTAATATTCTGTTCTAATATGTCTATTTTGCACTAGTGTTGTGTTGATCTTTGCATGCTTTTCTTTGGTAGAAATAGTCATAAAACTTTTCCTAAGTCAAAAACATGCAAATTGAATTGCACACGTGTGTTTCTTCTTGTGTCGAGTTCTTCTTTTGCTGTTTGATCCTTAGCAAAACTCCAATAACATGTTTTTTGTTGTTTAGGTTTAGATTGATAAGTCTTAATTACATTTCTTTATGTCGTGATAATTACTTGCATGCTAAAAACTCATGATTTGAGTTCTTAGAAGTTAATATTAGGGATAGTAAGCCCATAAATGTGTCTAGGATTGGAAGAGTACCCACCTTGCATGTGAGATTAGTGTATGAGATTGTTCTAGTTTGAAGTAGAAAAGCCAATTGCATCTTAACAATGAAAGAATTGAACACCTTAACATCTTAACATCTTAAATCCAATAAGAATGATGATAATTGGCATTATCATATTTTTATTATGTTTATTTTTTTATCTTTTATTGGTATTTTTATTATTATCTTTTTAAATAATTAAAGATTTATTAAATAATTTTATAAAAGAGAAGCATTTTATCTTTTATTAGATAATTAAGATTTCATTTAATAAATTGGGAAAGATAAGTATTTGATTTATTTTGCATATAAGTAGAAATATTAGAGATTTAGAAGTTATCAACATAATCAATTATCAATAAAGTTTGCTACTTCAATTACAAATTCAAGTAAAAATTTCAGGCCAATCCAGTTTTGAAAGTCTTTAAACAGAAGGCTTTACATAGTTAAAGAAATAACCCCCTTTTCGGGAATAAACCTTCCCTTTTGGGTGAGAGAGTGAACTTAATTCTTTGGTGGAGACTCATTTTAGAAGCCGGAGGCATATATCACTAATTGCTAATCTTTTTTTCAGTGTTCAAAATGTGTTGGAGTAACTAACTCCCTTATTCACCGGGTTGGACGTAATGTATCTTTAATCTTTGTGATTTTCGCTATTCAATATATTTATTATCCATACTCTTATGTTCTTAATTGCATGATAATTATTGATTGCATATTTATAGGTATATAATCATTGGACTCGATATTAGAACCTAAAATAGAATAAACTAATAGATTGTACATCTAGACATAAAGTACATCATTGGTCATTCTTAACATCCGAATTCAGTACTAAATGCAAATTTTTAATAAGGAAAGGTCTAAAACATTAGAGTTCTTATTAAAGTTTAGACTTATCGCTAAGACATTAGAATTTGTTACATAGTGGTATGAAAGCTAGAGTTAAGAATTAGAAATATATTGTTAGCGTTTGGATTTATAACCTTTTTTTTTTTTAGTTGGTAATCTTATGATGAATTATAGGCCTAATTATTTATAGAGATTATATAACACATGTATTGAATTTACCCTGTCATAGGAGTGAAAAAATATTCCTATTAAGTGGCTTTCTTAAGTTGACAACTTATTAAAGGTTTTAATGTAGTTTAACACACATATCTTTTAGAAATAAAGTATTTATGACGATTAATATTATTAGTATTCTAACATGAGATGTTCCCTGTGGACTGATAATGAAATACTTGATTACGAAATGATATTGATTGAAAATGAATTAAAATTTTATCCATTTGAGTATATGAATGAGATATAAATAGATAAAGTGATTATGATTTGATTTATAAACATGTACGAAGGTTTTTAAAAGTCCAACTTATCATATTGTATAATTATGTTATTTGTCAATTATGATAAACATATGTTACACGAGAATATCTGATGATGAAAAAATACTTTTAAAGTTAAGTATATTATAGAAATGCGAATTCAAATTTTACAATGTAATTGTATAATAGAAAATTAATTTTACTTCCTTTAAACTATCACTTTAAATTTTTTAAAGTAGGTATCTGAAATAAGCGAAATAAAAACATAAGACTTAGATGTTTAGAATTTTAATTTTCTTTTTCTTTAAATATTAAATTCATCAACTATTAGACACCATCACATCATTTACGAATGTCTAAGTCTCACATTTCGATGTTAAAATCATCGAAAACTTCATCTTTACAAGTCATTCTTATAAACTATAAAGTGAAATTAAACTAAAAATTTATTTCTTAAAATATTTAAATATTAAAAAAATGAAAACAAAGTGAAAAAGACTTTTACGAATTCAAAATATGGATATTCCTTGAATTCATGTTTCACCCCATCAAACAAAACACTAATAATCTCTCTCTCTCTCTCTCTCTCATTGAGTACTGTGTGTGTTTTTGAGTGAGTTCATAGCTTTGCAGCCTTAACCCTGACCCCTTTGGAGCATCACTCACCATACAAATCACGCAACATACTCACCATCATCTTGCTCTTTCTTTCCTCTTTTGCCCCAAACAACCAAACACACTCTTTTTTCACATCACACATTCCTCTTTTCCTTCTCTCCACCTTTTCATCTTTTTCTTCACCCAAACAAAAAAAAAATGGACTTTGGAGACACCACCAACACCTTCACCCTCACCACCCCCACCAAAGAGGAAACAACCACTAACAACATTCTTTGCTACTCCTCATGGCTACAACCTACTCCTAATTCTACCCACACCACCACGCCGCCGGAGAAGGGTCTCACGTGCACTGGGACCCTCACCTCACGTGCTTGCATCTTGGTAAGAGACATTACTTTGAGGATGTTACTGATGACGATGTTTATAATAATAGTAATAACGGTAATAATGTTGCCACCCTGGGGAAGCCACACGTGTGCCGCGTGGGCGATGGCGTTGTTATTTCGGGGAGCCGACACGTGGGTGGTGATGATGGTGTTATTACACTTGGAAACAGACACGTGTACGGCGGCGATGGCGGTTCCGGTTACTTTTCAGAGGGTAACGATAAGAGAGCGCGGGGTGGTCATGGAGGAGCTGGCGGTGGCGGGAGCGTGAAAACGGCGGCGTTTGCGGTGGTTCCGAGGTGTCAGGTGGAGGGGTGCCACGTGGCGTTGGTGAACGCGAAAGAGTACCACAGGAGGCACAGAGTTTGTGATATGCATTCGAAGGCACCCAAAGTTGTGGTGTTGGGTTTGGAGCAGAGATTCTGTCAGCAGTGTAGCAGGTAACTTTATCATCATCTTTTTCCTTTTTTTATTTTTATTTTTTATTTTCAGACTAAATTTATGTATAATTTTTTAAATAAAAATTAGAATTTTGCTTTCTTTCTGAGTAACATATAAACTAAACAGTTAATTGATTTATAGAGAATAAAATGGTTAATTATTTTCATGTAATTGTGGATTTACAAGTTGTAGGTTTCATGTGGTGTCGGAGTTTGACGAGACAAAGAGAAGTTGCCGGAGAAGATTAGCGGGGCATAACGAGAGAAGAAGAAAAAGCTCTCACCTTTCTGTTACCAGAAGTTGTAGACAAGGTAAAAACAAGAAATGAAAATTGGGTTTTGTTGATTTGACATGGTATCTAACTCATGGTGATCGTTGGTTGTTGGGTTGTGAATGATGTTACGCAGGGTGTGGTCTCTCTCTTGTGTCATTTGGGAGCAGTGATGATTGGTGTTCTAATCATCATTCTGATGATCTCTCCACAAGATGCAGTGCAGCACTGCGTGAACTCATAGCAGAAAACCGTGCTGCCCTAATCACCAGACAACAACATGTTTATGTTGTGCCCCACCATGAAGAAGAAGAACAAGGGTTTGTGGAGATGCTACAACCTGAGTCCAATTATTTTCCTCAACACATGTTTTCTCAGACACAACAATAATGGTTCTGTTCTGATATTGCTGGTGCTGCATGGAGACGCCTTGTTTGCCAAAAATAAGAACTTGTTTCTCCATGGTGGGATTCTAGAGTACTACCCAGTTACACTGTCAATGGTGATTTGTCAAATATTTTGCAGCAGATATATGAAGTAATATGCAGTAATCAATCTGCATGTAATGTTCAATGATATACTACATGTGCAAACTCACCTCATGCTTTGGGATGTTCTACAATTTTGTTTCATAACTATGTTTTGATGTCTATACATAATACATGCATGTTTAAGGTTAAAGTTGAATTAAATATTTAAATTTGTAGAATTTTATGGGTGGATATATATTACTTAAACATGTTCTCAACACATTATTAAAGTTACTGTTGGGAGTCTAAATTATTAAAGTTATTGTTGGGAGTCTAAATTAAAATCTCACATCAAATATAAAAAAAAGTCTTGTATTCATTATAGTAATTAATTTATAAATTAAAAGTTATTAATGATTAAAATAATTTTTAAATTAGTTATTGTAGTAAAATTAATCTTTAAATTAATCACTGACATTAGTTATTAAATTTTTTGTTAAAAAAAATTAATTTTTAAATTTGTTTCATTAATAACCAATTTAGATATAAATTTAGAAAAAAAAAATTTCGGTTAAAATTTTAATAGTTAATGTTACTGATTTATTTAAAAACTATTTTAATTATTAATAAATTTTAGTTTGTTAAAGTTTTTGTTATAAATAAAATTAATTTTTAAATTTGTTTCATTAATAACCAATTTAGATATAAATTTAGAGAAATTTTTTTTTCAGTTAAAACTTTAGTAGTTAATGTTACTGATTTATTTAGAAACTATTTTAATTATTAATAAATTTTAATTTATAAATTATTATCTAAATTAGTTATTATAATACTTATTATTTTTGGTTATTAAAATTTGTTATTAATAAAATATTTTATTGTAGTGATTAAATAAAAATAAAAATTAACTCAGTCTCTTCTTCCCGTAAGTCATACTTCATTGGTGTGTTAATTTTCTCAATCTGTTTACCCAACAATTGTTTGAGTAATAAAGGTATTACATTTGCTTTGTCAATATAGTTTTTTTTTTTCAAATAAAAGTTGAACTATGGTTATAAATTTTGAAATCCTTAATTCAAACTTTTATGGCATTAAAAGAATAAACATATTTTTGTAAACTTTTTTTTTAATTTTTATAATAATAATAATAATCAAAATAAATAAAGTTTGAAAATACTACACGGCAATAAGGTGAAGAGAAAAAAAACCAAGAAAACTCTTTGAACATGAAAGTAAATTAATTTAATAAGTTTATGTAATGATAAAAGCAAACTAAATTAAGTATGTTTTCAATTTCTGTAATATATATTTTATTATTCCTCTTAAACTTATTATTTTTAAAAATAATCATTATAATATTCAAACTTTTGGCATTAGTCTATATGTTGTATTATAATTTGTTAACTATTAGGCTCGACTTGCGATAATCAGAACCCACATCATGCTATTTGGCATAAAAAAAATGTTCAAAGCAATGTCTTATCATATTATATATGTTGGATTAATAATCAACAGAAACTATGGGTTTTTTTTTTCTATAAAGAGAAAGGGCCTAAGCCCACCCACAAAATTTATTAAATCAAGAGGGAAATTAGGACTTGATACATTACAAGATGAGAAAAAAAAATGAGAATTAAAAAATAACACTACTACAAAGGATAAAGATTGTGAATTGAATTAAATCATTTTTAGTTAATTTTTTAATGTATAAATTGTTAACTATTATAAATGAAAACCAAATTATGCATTTTCAAATTTGTAAGTTATAGTTTGATTCGAAGTTCTACTTAAATCAATTAGTTTCTAAAAGTTAAACTAAAGAAGTTTAATTTGTTTAAAATATTTTTTTTTAATGTAATGTAGTTTAATTTGATAATAATAGTTTGTTTTTGATTGATTATTATTATTATTATTATTTTTATTTCCTTAACTACAATGCAAATGTAAACTTTAGGAATCACCATTTCGATATCTTTAGTCAAATAGTTAATGAGGTAGAATTTCAAGTTCTACAATTTGAACTGTATAGTGTAATGATGCAAGAGTTACATGCTGATGATGATGTATGAGAAAAAGATAATTGCAAATGGAATTTTGATGTGTAATTGGATAAGGGAATAATAAAATAAATAGTATAATATAGTTTATAAGAGTGAGTATGTGTTGAAGTTAAATTCCTTCTTCTCCATGAGTTATTATATAGCTTTTTAGAAACCTTATTTTTATGATTTATTTTTTTTATCAAAAGAATTAATTTAAATTAATATTATAGTATTTGAGGAGTGTTCTAACCGATTTTCAAAAAGATGACAAAAAAGATGCAGTGCATCTCCAAAACCTGTCAAAGACAACAATAAAACTTTCATGTACAAAAGCTAAGGCTCTCATAGACATTGGGCACAAAAATATATATCTGAGGAGCCTTCAAACAACATATAATCAACATTCTTGGGAAGGAAATAGAGCTTGGGTAGGCGCCAACAACCTATTGTGCTATTATAATAAATCGACAGAACAATCAAAACTGAACTTTTAATGCAAGAAAAAACAACAACAATTTTGTAAATAATAGATGTATTTTTTTATAAGAAATAAATATGTTTTTGGTCCTTTAACTTTTAGCGAAATTTGGAAATAATCCATCTTCGAAACTTTGGCCCAATTTAGTCCTTAACTTTATAAATGTGTGAATTTAATCCTTTTAACCTAATTTTATTAAGTTTATTTGATGTTTCAACCGCGTTTCTCAGCTAGCACTAAACAAAAAATGTGTCAAACAGTATAAGCAACTCAAATGCTATCATGAAACACGTTTAAAACATCAAATAAACCTAACAAAGTTTGATTAAAATGAATAAATTTACACATTTCTAAAGTTGAATGACTAAATTGGGCCAAAGTTTCAAAAATGAATTAATTTCAATTTTCATTAAAAGTTAAGAGATGAAAAACATATTAAATTCTTTTTATAATAGTTGAATCGATGTAAAGAGTAGATAACAATGAAACAAAAGAAATGAACATATATAAAGAGGAATAAAATTTCTAATAGTAATCTTGGTAGGGAGTTCAAAGATACAAAATACAACAAAAATAAATATGGCAATAACAAAGATTAAAGTATCATTAACTAAAATATTCTTTTATATATATATATATATATATATATATATATATATATATATATATATATATATATATATTTTTTTATATATAT
>Ga0099823_1004878_pt1 | contig 13230 bp, 25 predicted proteins | sample CowpearedBW_FD_76831 | JGI IMG/M metagenome (GOLD analysis project Ga0099823, IMG submission 76831) | Root nodule microbial communities of legume samples collected from California, USA - Cow pea red BW | ecosystem: Host-associated > Plants > Roots > Nodule | place: USA: California | collected... | reverse complement strand
GTTATGGCAGAGCATTGCAGACAATATATATATATATATATATATATATATATTATAGAAAATACAAAATATATATATTTATAACTTTAAAAAATCAGAAAATATAATTGTAACTCAAAAATAACGAAAGACAATAAATAACTAGTAATAAATCATTTTTAAAAACTTCAAATAACAATAAAATAAAAATAAAAGCCACAATTTTCAAGTTCAAAATTTAAAATATAATAAAACATAATGTAGGAGTTGCTGGTTCAATGTCGGTACGGTGGGTGGACATGGACATGCATCAGCATCAACGGAAGTGGCCGCTGCAGTAGCAGCGGTGGCAGTGGCGTCAGCAAAAGTGGCAGCAACCGCATCAGAAGCAGTGGCAGCTGCTGCTGCAGCAGGACAGCACAATAGTGAAGGACAGGCTGTGGGTTCAACGTGGGTAGGGTATCCTAAGTTAATATTCTGCTGTAATGTTAGGTTTGGGCGGGGTTGTTTGGACCAACTCCTTTTTTGGAAGAAAAAACACTTGGGCTCGCTCCTGGTGGAAAAATAAGGATAGAAGGATAATTAGGGTTTTCACTTCTCGGGTCGGTCACTGCCTCTTCTCTTTCAGTTTCCCACCATCATCTCTATTATTTCTCACAACTGCCGTTGCTGCTACTCCTTCATGCCACTCCACAACTTCCGCCACGTCCATTCTGCAATGCTACTCCGTGACACCCAAAGCAGCCACGATGGGCTGCCATAAAAAACCCACATCGCCACTGCAATGATGTGGCAGCAAGGAATAATTCTGCCATGGCACCGCCATAGACGATTTTTTTATAACACTAATCATACTCATAATTAAATAAGGATATTCAGTTTAGGTACCAGTCACAAGAGATAATGGGAAATATAAAGTAATTCTAAAGGGTAAAAAAAATATAAGATATAACAAGATACTTTCATATATTCTAATAATGATGATACGTCAAAATTTATTACTATTTTATTTCACTAATTGTCAAGTAATTAGTCTCATAAGCTTATTTCATTACATTTATTTATAATCTTATTGGGTTAGAATGCACAAATACATTTCAAATTGATTCCAAAGAAGATTCGTTCACTTTCCCAACAAAGATATTAGCCCAATAAGGCATATTATTGTTTTAATTTGATTATCCTTCAAGGCTACAAACACAAAAATAAATATAAAAAAACAAATAAATCCAACTCTAAACAATTTGTTTTAGTTAATACATTTGTACATCAATGCTTGTACTTCATCCAATCTCAGTCTCAACCACAGCAAGTTGTGTGTGAATGTGACATGAATGGATTCAAGGGTCCCTCAACTACAAGGTAAGAGCTTTATGTTAAGCATCTCGCCAATCTTAATTTCTGTAAATATAGGCAACCAGGTAAAATACAATAATGTGACAATGTTTACAAGTAGTTCAAACTTATTGCATACTCCTTGAAGTGAGTACTTTCAACAGGTTTGGATATATCATACAATGTCATCTTCCTTTCTATCTACCTAACTCAGCCCTTAAATAAAATGTAAATTTTCTACGGAAGGATAAATCTTAGAAAATGGATTTAGGCGTAACTCAGACCTTACAAAACTAGCTTCTAAGGTGAAATTTACACTCACATACTATAAATTGGTTATATCTCTAATCGATGTGAAATCTCTAACATCCCATCTTCTGCTGAGGACTGATAGTATGAGACTAGATATTTATGTGTAGTCTAATAGTGACCTAATAATAGGTGGAATAATAGGTCCAACAAACTTTGTTAGGACAGACTTATAAGGTAAGGTTTATGCACTCACTTCTATCCTATAATTTAGTCATATTTTTAATCGATGTGGAAGCTTTGACATATCTAAACCAACAAAATCAAAATGCATGATATCTCACTTTAGTTTGCAAAATTAAGTCCCCCAATGTCACATATCTTTCAATCTGATACTCATGATTGAGGACCAGTTTGTTTGTGCTTTTTTTCTTTTTCAAATTAGTGTTTATTCAATAAAATATGCAGATTTCTGCTTTCTTTGTGTTTGTCTAGTCTTATTATTTTTAAAATGAACAGTTTTTAGATTAAATAAGAAAATTCTATCTGCTTCTTAAATTAGTGAATTTTTTAAATTGCTTATTTCAAAAACACTTACTTTAAGTTTGAACAAACTAGCCCAAAAATCGCAGATACAAAAGAAGGCTTCCCCAACCCCCCACTGCCTGCCTTATATTTATAGATGAAAGAGGATGGCTGGGAAATTTTGTCTTTTGGATGTACACACCAATCCGATATTTAGTATGCAATTATGATCAATCAACAAGCTAATTAGGAGCTATCAGCACAGACATGATTATCATCAACATATGTTTAGCAGCTTTTTCCAACACCGACATAAAATATTTCACTAAAAAAGCAACCACAAATTGAATTTTGAAAAATAAAATATAAAATAAGGAAAGTGACACTTACTAGAAGATAGATCAGGAAGAACAGCAACACTTTTCACTTTCATTGTACGAAGCAGTGGCCTAACATTACCAGTGACATCTACTCCTATGCCAGAATTTGACAGGGATAGCAAATGTAAATCTCCATGAGAATCCAAGATCAGAAACATCCTCTGGGACACAGCCTGAATGGAAATAGCCTTTATAGACATGGATACCTTTGTGGCAGAATTTGTATTAACATCGTTTCCCTTCAACATCACAAAACATGAACCTCCATCTCTGTCATCATGTTTTGATTTAACATTTGTCTGCTTCACTGAAATAAGAAAACATAGACTAGGTAATGTACTGGGGAAATTTGGAAGCACCTAAAATTTATGCATACAATATAGTAATCATATCATGATATCTCTGCAGATATACTCTAAGACAATATAGGAAGAGTATATTGCCAGTTTTCTAGATAGAGATTCCATTGTTATCACAAGAAATTCAAAATACAGCTTGGTGTTAAAGATATGTTCTTAATATTTAATTAATTATTTACCATTAAAACATCTTGGGATTAAACAAAGGATGGCACCCTGTATCGCACCCATATCCTGGTCAACGAGAAATATCTACAAATAGTTAGCAGAAGTTAAATATATGAACACAATTTGTTACATTTGACCAGGGTAGATATATGGCTAAAGCTACTGAAACTTGAAAGTAGACTAAAAAACACCACGGTGTAATACACATAGGCTAGTGTATTACCAATCACTATTTTGAATTGATCACTGTTTTAAAATGACAAAGAAGGTAACAAGAACAAAGATCAATACCCTTTAGATCCCATGGTATAGCAAATACCAAATTCCGACTAGGTATTTGTTAAGTTCTAAAACTTATAGAGTCAGCAGTAAATTACTATCAATTAGTGATTAAACTAAATCATCTCAAGCTGGTCAAAGAGAAATAGTCCAGTGCAAATGAAGGAATTATCAGCAATCAATGCTTTAAAAAAATGGCTAACCACTGGAAACCCAACTTAAGCTTGAACCAATTGCACTCATTTTACAGTGGGTGTCAGACAAATCTACCTCTCACAGAAGAAATTTTATAAGTAGAACTGTTTTGAGTTTGAATAGAGTAAAAAATGTTTTTTACCCATTTCTTACAAAGTTGCCAGCAAAGGGCATTATTTTTTTATAGTTTTCTGACAAAGCCAACCACAAGCTCCATGACGAGGGAAGAGGAAGACAGAAAGACAAAAGCTAAAGGACAGAACAGGCTGGCAAAGAGCAAACAGAGGCCACCACAGAAACATCAGAACAGGGGCCACAAACTGAAGTGTTGACCATGGCCGCAAAAGGGCAATTCTAGGCTGGATAAAGCACAGCCAGCAACCAGTTGACGAAGTGACAGTAAACATGTTGGCTGAAAATTGAGAGAGATTGGCTACAGGGTTATATAGTAAAGGTACATATTTTCTAATTCAAATAGTCATGATTTTCAAGGACAAAATATCTGCCATCACAATAGCAACCCTAAAAAATGACTTACTGATTAAAGGAAAAAAGGGGGCAGAATCAAGTTTTCACAGCTAATTGGTAGTACTATCCTCAGGAACTTGGCACCAATATTGGCTGCTATCCGCACAGCATAATGAATTCCCTATTGCAGACGACAAGCATTATATTCTGCAACAGTCTGAGTGGCACTATAACATTGACTACTCTTGTATCTTTCAAAAACACACAGTATGCCATTCACTATTCCAAAACTAAATCAATAAAGCTCAAAGGTCCACAGAATTGGAAATTGAATCAAATTCAGGCGTTTCAAGGTTTAGATAAAGATGCCTGTTTACAAAGGACATTGAGTCCTGTGGCCACAGAAGTTGAAATGCAACAAATAATGCAAAAGCCAGAATTTTGCTAAATCATTGACGATTAAGACACTGAATAATGATGATTGAATTTACTACACACTAGTAGTCTCTAGTGAAATACTCTTACAAGTTATATTTACTTACAACCTATTTTTCATAAAAACAGATCGTTAAGTCAAAAGCCAAACAGACAAAATTTGAAAGCCAAAACCAATAAAATCAGCATTTTCTTTTCAAATTCTGCTGAAAAATTCAAGTTACAAATTTTCATGCATTGACTGTGTAAATGTCAACCAAAGCAACTACAAACCACCCTATATATGACTTTTAAAACAATCATCAGAAGAAAAGCAAACAATCTCATCAATATGACAATCCATGTTCTGATGACATTGTCATTCTAATTACATTCAAACCACCGTAGAAATCACACTGTTAAACCTAAATACGACTTTTAAATTAACTACTACAAAATTCAACCGTCTTATCACACATGATAATCTAGTGTTAGTCGACAGCATGAATACCTTCTAATTAAATCCAAAATCACCCTCGAAATCAAACTGCTAGCCCTAAGTTAAATTTTTCAAGTAACTATTACACAATTCAACCTTCTTATCATACATGAATATCTAGTGTTAGTTAGCAGTGTAAGCACATTCCACTTAAATTCTAAATAAAACACCATAACACTACATTACAAAAAAGTTTACTCATTCACCTACCAGCAGCAACTCTTTGTCTTTCCATCTTCCCTTCCAAATCGCCATTGCAGTTCACCACCTCCAAACCCCCTCCTCGAACACCACCACCATTCCTCAGCTGCTTTGAATTCCCAAACCTCTTGTTCCCACCTTTTCCTTTTACGAGCCTCCTAAGACCAAAAACCCTAACCCCATTCTCCTCCCCGAGAATAAGAAACCCAAACGCAACACTCAAAGAAAAAACCGGCCTTGCGCAGTCAATCACCGCGCGCCTCATCAATCTCAAACCACCACTGCCACCGTGATCGTCGTTACTACTGCTGCTGTCGTTTTCGCCACCCTCATCGTCTTTGACGGCGAAAACCCATACCTTGTTGCTGGAGAGAACGTATAGCGCGAAGTAGTTGACAGAGGCAGCGAGTCTAACAGCGGCCCCGTGCTTGGCGTCGAGAAGGACACCGAGGCCGGGCTGAAAGCAGAGGTCTTTATGCAAACAGATAACACGTGCGACGCGTTGGAAGGAGGAGTGGTCGCGGCGGCGCAGGCGATAGAAGCGGAGGAGGATGCGGGAGCGGTAGGGGGAGGAGACAAGGAAGATGACGGGTGTGGCGGCGGATGGGTGTTGTTGGAGGAGGAGGAAGGCGGAGGAGGAGGAGGGGGAGGGGATGTTTAGGGTTTGGGTATGGGGTTGAGAGGGAGTGGTGGAAAGGGGAGAGAAAGAAGGGTATAAAGAAAGAGAAGAATCAGAATGGGTAAGGGCAAGAGAGAGGGAAGAGGGTTCAAAGAGGATGGAGGTGTGAGGGTGGGGAGAGGAAGAGAGGGAGGAAGGGTGTGGGAGAGGGACTTTGGAACCTTGGACAACAACCATTACAAAACAAAGTTAAAGCTCACTCACTTACTTTGGTTGTTTTTGGTTTGATATGGTTTGGTGTGATGTTGGGTTAGGTGGAAGAGTTTGAAGGAGTAGGTAAGTGATGATGGAGGAGGAGGATGACGATTATGATAAAAATGGCGTTCATTTGGAAAGAGGAGAACAAAAGGGAGCAAAGGTTGTGTTACTTACAAGACCTCATTCAAACTTTATATCTCTAACTCCTTTCTCAAAAAATACATTTTTTTTTTAAATATAACCAAATTTCATTGTTAGTTTTTAAATATTCTATCTTTAATTAAGATATGACTCTATAAATTTAATGTATTTAAATATTTCTTTTCAAAATCTAATTCAAGTTTTAATAATGATAATTCAATTTCTTTCCTTATTAACAATTTTAGAGTTAAATGTATTCATTATTTTCAAATTATTTTTAAAATTATGTTTTATCTTTAAAGTAAATTATATATTTATTTTCTCTTTCTGATTTATTCAAGTTATATAAAACATTTAGTATTATATGTGGAATGTTTCTAATACGACAATAAGAATCGGATAGTAGATATTTGCTGAAAAAATATTTATATAACTTTTATAAAATAATGTTATAATTTAATTTAAAAATAAAACAATTTTTTAAAATAATTTAAAGATGAAAAATATATTTTTGTTGAGTTAAGTATATTTTTTTGAAGACTTCGTGTAGTAACCGAAATCGCGAAAAGATGATTAACTCGAGAAAATAAAAGGTATTTTAAAATAAAATACAATTCTTTTGGAGTCGTCACCATAGTTTATTACGGAAAATTATGGAAAACCATAAAATAAGACATGGTATATGAAAATCGGACCTTTAATATAATTAGCAAAATTGATGTGGTTTTCAAAATGTTAATTTTCCCGAAAATAACAAGACAATAATACTAAAAAGAAAAAAAAATATTTTTTTAAGTTTTTGAGCCGACTGACAAGGATTGACCTTGGTCTTACGAATTCTCATTCAAAATAGAGATCAGGGTTACAGGCTGACAAAGATTGATCTTGGTCATTAAAATTCTTATTGAAAATGAGAAATCGGAGTTAAGTAGTTCTTTCTTAAGAATGGTTTGATAAATTGTGCCAACAAGAGTTGGGCTTGAAGGAAAGGGAATGCTAGTGAGAATTGGGCTTAAGTGAACAGGTGTTGATATTAGGTTTAACTACTCAGATGGTACCCACTTTGATAGAGGTGTGTCAATCTGGTATCCACTTTTAAAAACGTGTAAAAAAGTGTCAATGGTATCCCAAATTTTAAAAAAGTGTTTCAATTAAATCCCTTATGACATAAATGACTAACGTCGTTAATGGCGTACCACGTGTCAGGTTACCATGTATTTTGGTGGAGTAAAATAATTTGAGTATTTAAGTGGAGTATTTGATATATAAATTAAAAAAAAATTATTTTGACATGTATATATAAGTTATAATTAAGCTTATTTACTAATATGGTCTCAAATTGAAAAGGACAAAACTAGATCGTCTTAAAAAATATGGGTACTAAATTAAACAAAAAATTTAAATAGAGGATTAAATTGAGAACAACCACAACCATTGTCATGTGTCACGACTATAAATTGCCATGTAACACAACGGGTAACTTGACACGTGGTAGTTTATATGGTTATTATAGGGGTTATTAATTATGTCCACATGTATTTATAAGGTTATTAATTATGTCCTCCATTCTTATGGGCTGGGCTAATGTTTGGGTCCTAGATAGGTCTGGGCTTAACCTAGGCCATGTGTTAGCATATGTTGGTACTGGGGGTCTTGTTTGCGACATTCTAAGTTAGATGTTATCGATTTATTAGGTATTATTCTTTTGCAGTAGGCGGCTTGGGCCGCTATGTGGTTCTACTTTTTGTGGGACTATGTCTAGGCGGGCTTGGTCGTGTACTTGCCTTGGTCCGCCTAGGTATAGTACATTAGTCCCCCAGCCTTTGTCGGGACAGGTCTGGCGTCAAAGGCTTAAAAGTGTATGAGTTTTGTGTAGGTGATGAGTGGTATTGTCAGCTGCAGTATCCGTCCGTTGTGGTGTATTCGGGCGATGCAGGTTACCAGGATGTTATGGTTCTTGGTTCATATAGTTCACAAAAAGGAAAGATACTTCTTGTTGGGGTACAGTATGCTAGGCTCCCAATCTTTAAGTGTTATGAACATTGTTAAGACTAAGGCATATAAGCGATGGTAGGTGAAGGGGTGTCAGATGTTAGAGGTCTAATTAGAGGGATTTGCGTCGCTATTTCAAGTGTTGTGACGTTTCGCATGATTGTTGCTTTTGGCGGGAAAAGTTGTAGTGGTTCAAATGCTGGTTATAAATATAATTGATGAGGGAAATTTGTTCACCTTGGTTCATTTGCAAGAAGTTTGAGAGAAGTTATTTGTGTGCGTGAGATCTGTTCGATACATTCTTTCTTTTTGCAGTCATCTTAATATCTTAAAAAAGGTATGTCTAGTGTTAGCGGTAGTGTGTCATTATCTAGTTCGGGTAGTGGGAGTGAGCGTTCAGGGGGAGACAGGAGTAGTCGGTCAGATAGTAGGAGTGGTGGTCAATTGGTTGATGCGGGGAGGATTCCAATGGAGACAATTACTAAAACAAGGGAGGATCCACCAGAAGAGGTGGCAGAAAGTAGCTGGCCGGCAAAGGCTGGATATAAATGAGTGGCTGAGGATGTGCGAACTCAACACTCCTTATTCAGATGGTCTCGTCTGTTGAAGTCGTGGCTTAACTGTATACCCATCCTGGAGAGGAATATAAGTCGAGACATAGTGGCTTTAGAGAGGGTAAGCGCTATTGAATGCGTTTGCCACGACCAAGAAGGAGCTTCGGAAGAGTTCTTCGGAAGCTTCGGAAGAGCTTCCATACTGATAATGGGAACACCAAGTTCCCATTCAGTTGGACCGATAACCCTTGGCAGTATAAGGATATGAAGAGGGAGAAGTTGTCGCTGACGGATAGGGAGGTGGTGGATACCTTGATGAAGTTTAATGATAAGATGCCCACTAAGGGCTTAGTTAGGGTTTATAATTCGATACACCCAATTGTTGATATAAAAGGTATCTTTTTGTGTTTTAAATGGTAGGGTGTGTTTAGGTTAACTAATCGGCGTTGTTATTATTGTTGTAGGTCATATGGCACAAGTCGGCAAGAAAAATTTGAATCTCTTTCAAGCTCTTCGCAAGGAGAAAGTGACGAAGGCTAGGGCTGCTGGGAATACTGAAGTTGCCAATCTGCAAGATCCCTTAGTGGTTCATGTACATGGGGGGTCCAAGAGGATACTGGAGGTGCCCACTAAGCATGACGAGGGTAAGGACGTGAAGAGGGTAAGGGCCGCCTTGTTGGGTTCGGGATCCTCTATTAGTGCGAAGAAACCCGAGGCTGGACTTATCAAGTTGCCAGAGACTACTATTCAACGTGATATTAAGATTAACTTGTCGGAGTCTCTAGTCAATTCTATTGACAACATGGAGTCGAATGCCATGATTAAGGCTATGTTAGAGCTTAACAACAAAGCCTTGATTTTAGGACACAAAGTGGGTACTTTGTATCATAGAGAGTTGAAGGAGGGTAATCGGTCCAAAATGGAGGAGCTTTAAGTTCAGGTTGACAAGCATGCCGAAGAGAAGACGGCTTGGAAGAAGGAGAGGGAGGAGTGGCTGAAGGAGAGGAAAAGATTGAGGACCTGGAAAGTGTGGTGTTTAGAATTCGAGAAAAAACTTAAGGAAAGGATTGTGGATCTCGAGGCCGATTATGATGAACTGAAGGAGAAACGTGGCGGTCTTGAGATAGAGTTGGAAGATCTTAAGGGCTACATTATTCAGGAGCACATCAATGGTTTCCAGAAGGGCTTGCGGCAGGCAGCCTTTTTTCATAAAGATATTGATGCGTCAGATGCTAGATTTGACGTGAACAAAGATGTGATCGATGGTCGACTTGTGAGTGAAACAGAATCTAGCCCTGAGGAAGAGGCAGAGAAGATGGCGGCAGAATTAAATGCAAATCCTGACGGGGTCGTGGCCGCGAAGGTGGATATTGATCAAACAACAACTTAGGATTATTGTTTTATATTTTCAATTTGATATTAATCCCAAGTTTGTAATAATCCGTACACTTTTTACTTTGTTCGTTAATATGATGAATGTTGTGTGTATATTTGTTGTCATTCAATACCGATAGTATGTGTTATATGAGCGTGTTTATTGAATGATTATGTTGTTGCGAATCTGTTATAATTTGTTCGACATTTGCGTTATAGACCACTTACTTCGATAAGTAGTATGGAAGTTTTTAGAAAATAATTTAAGGATTTTTACGCAAACGTCGTAATAGTTATGGTGGTCGACCTAGGTCGCTTACTTGTGGTATGTGGTGTGGAACTTTAATAAATTTAACCAGATAAATATGCTGAGTATAGGATGAAGAACCCTTTGCTTTATTCATAAAGTTTGGGGTACCTCGTTGAAAAATCCCTGGCCAAAACCCTCCTTAGGGAAAAAGTGCCAGGTGAGGAAAAAGAGTACACCTAAGATTACAAGTATTCATTACATTGATTAGGCTAACTAAAGTAAAATTTTAGGTGAGATACACTCCACATGTTTGGTATCTCCTCTCTTGATAGTTGCTCAAGTTTGTAAGCGCCTCCTCCTGCATCGTCTCGTATCTGATATGGTCCTTCCCAGTTAGCTGAGAATTTGTCGTCCTTCTTTCTTGCACTACTGCCATCCTCCAGACTAGGTCCCCTCTGACGAATGACTGCGGACATAGGTTCGAGTTGTATTTCCTAGTCGCCCTTTGTTTAACTGCTATGTTTTGGATTTGCACTTTGTCTCTTAACTCAATTAATTGGTCTAGATTGGTACATAGGTTCTATTGGTTCTGGTTTGGATCATATACTTGACGACGTAGGGAAGGTTCACCAATTTCAACTGGTATCATTGCTTCTACGCCGTAGACCAAGCTAAAGGGGGATTCGTTAGTGGCGGATTGTGGGGTGCATCTGTAGGCCTATAATACTTCCAACAAGTCTTCTGGCCAGCGACCTTTCGCGCCAATCGTTTTCGCAATTCAACTATTATTACTTTGTTGCCAGCTTCAGCTTGGCCATTGGTTTGTGGGTGTTCTACGGAGCTAGTGATGTGTTTGATTCCAAGATCGGTGTAAAATTTAGCGAGCTCTTTATCTATGAATTGTCGGCCATTGTCAGTTATAATAGTATGTGGTACTCCATAGCGGTATATAATGTCCTTCCATACGAACTGTTGGACCTATTGTGTTGTGATTGTGGCCAATGGCTTAACTTCTATCCATTTCATAAAGTAGTTGATGCCTACAATGAGGAATTTCACTTGTCCTTTTCCCGGGGTGAAGGGTTCTAGGATGTCCATTCCCCACTTCACAAATGGCCATGGGGAGAGTATGGAATGCAATTATTCCTATTTTTGGTGAATGAGGTTACCATATTTCTAACATGGTATGCCTTTCTTGACGAAGGTCTAACAATCCGCCTCCATTGTTGGCTAGAAGTAGCCGGCTCTGAGTATTCTGATGGTCATGGTTCGTGTGCCTGAGTGGTAGCCGCATATTCCTTCATGTATTTCCCTAAGTACGTATTGTGCTTGTTCCCTTGTAACACATTTAAGCAATGGTTGGCCATACCCTCGCTTGAACAGTTTGTCACCTATCATCGTATACCATGATACTTTGGCTAGCCATCCTTTATTGATATTGGGTGGGGGGTTGTCGGTTTTGAGATATTGGATGCATGGGGTTGTCCAGTTATCTGTGCTGCCTAGGTTGAGGCAGATGTTTATTATGGACGGTGCAGATAATGTCTACTGTAGTAGGGACTTATGCCTTCCTTTGAGCTTAGTGCCTGCAAGTTTTGATAGGACATCTGCTCAAACATTTTCACCTATTGGGATGTGTTGGATACATACTCGGTTAAAGCCAGATTGTATGACATTGTGGACTAGGTGGTAATATTGGAGGAGAGTTGCATCTTTTATTTGAAATTCATCGTTGAGATGACCGACAATGAGCTTGAAATTTGTTTTGCATATGAGGGTTTTTACACCGACTTCGCGTGCAAGTGATAGTCCTGCGAGGATGGCTTCGTATTCAGCTTGATTGTTGGAGGTTTTGAAGGCAAATTGGAGAGATTTTTCAATGAGGATGTGGTTGGGGCCTTCTAGGACAATGCCAACTCCTGTGCCTTTTGGATTAGAGGAATCGTCAACATATAGTGTTCATTGGTCCTCCTCGGGGGTGTGTTGTAGGTCGTTGACAAAGTCAAGTAGGCATTGGGCTTTGATAGGGCCGTGTGGTTCACATCGGATGTTGAATTTAGAGAGCTCCATAGCCTAGGATGACATTCGTCCGGCAAGGTCAGGCTTTTAGAGGATTTTCTTGATAGGGTAATCAGTTTTAACAATGATATGGTGGTTCTGGAAGTAAGGGCATTGATGTCTTGCTGCATGCACCAGGGGGAGGGCCAGTTTCTCAACCATTTAGTATCTGGTCTCTGGATCTTGTAGAGTTCGGCTGACGAAGTACACTAGGTGTTGAATCTCGACAAATTCTTGGATCAGAGCGGCATTGACTGTGTGATTTGTTGCGGTGATGTATACCAGGAGTGGTTGATGGCTATCTATTTTGTGGAGGATGGGTGAGATCTGATGGTAGTTTTTAGATTTTGGAAAACTTTTTCACAATCATCCTTCCAAGAGAACTTCGCAGATTTTTTGAGTAGCTGGATAATAGGTTGGATTTGCTTGGCTAGTTTTGGGAGAAATCTGGATATGGCAGTTAGGCGGCCTATCAGGCGTTGGACTTCTTTGACATTGTTGGGGCTACGCATTTTAATGACGGCGTTGCATTTTTCAGGGTTGGCTTCAATGTCGCGCTGTGTGAGCATGAAGCCAAGGAATTTGCCACGGTCGACGCCGAATAAGCACTTTTCAGGGTTGAGTCTAAGGTTGTATTGTCGTAGTGCGGAGAATATGGTGGTTAAGCGATCAAATTACACCAAATACGCACTTTTTGATATTGCTGTCGTTAGGCGATCAAATTACCACTACTTAACTTTAGCAACTTCAGTATTGCCAAGTTAGTAGTGAACAAAATAATTAGGGTTAAGATAACCTTGAGTCGTCTCACAATGAATACGGAATTGATCTCAAATATTTGATTCTTAAAAATGCAATTAAAACTAGCAACTATAAAAATAGGGGGTTTTGATATGCAAAGAAAATGACACGGAAGATTGTAAACACAGTAAT
>Ga0099823_1004876_pt1 | contig 13231 bp, 7 predicted proteins | sample CowpearedBW_FD_76831 | JGI IMG/M metagenome (GOLD analysis project Ga0099823, IMG submission 76831) | Root nodule microbial communities of legume samples collected from California, USA - Cow pea red BW | ecosystem: Host-associated > Plants > Roots > Nodule | place: USA: California | collected... | reverse complement strand
TTTAAAAAAAAAAAAGTAATAAATCACATTTTTAAGTTATTTATAACATAATTATTTAATGTCATAATATTAGTTTTGATACTAATTATTAGATCGAGTATTTATCATTAAATCAAAAAAGTTATAGTTAATAGTTAGAGTACAATTTTTTTTACTTAAGACTGTAGCGATCAAAGCGTTGACTGTGACTAGATTTATCTACCCTCCATGAGGAGACAATTGATGTACCTTACAAAAATTCAATTAGTACTAGGTCATATGATGGTAATTTTAAAATATTTAATTAAATTACCACAATTTTAAAAATGTGATCTAAATTATCTTCATTTTAACAATTATTACTTATAACTATCAACATTTTCTATCATACTGCTTAAAAAACAAATAGGCAACATTTTGGTATGCTTTCCAAGTTTAAGGCAAATAAAACTCACAATATAACCAACAATAAAAAATGGTGGTTTATTCCTATTTTACGCTTGGATTTTTCGTTGTCGTCATATCATTGTTACCTAATTTATAGGTATGAAAAATGTTGCTTAAATAATCAACAGTTTATAAAATGTGGTCTTTAGTAATTTTAAGTCACACTTATATATTTGTAGCATTTTTTATGTTTACACAACAAATTTATACATGTGGACTAGTTCAGTATGGTCTAAAGTAAAAACGGTGTAGTGAAATCAATTCCACAAAACATGTTTGTAGGATGAACTTTGCATTCACTTTTATAGGATAACTATTTTATCTCCCACGACTTCAGGCCAAATACTACAAAAAGGGAGTCATGTAACCATCACACAACTTTGATGGAAATCAATCTTAAATGAAGTCGTTGCAAGCTAAAACAACTTTTTCATCACCCAGAATTCGTATCAAACTTTGACAACTTCTTCAAAAACCATTTTATAATGAAATCGTACAATAGTCCCACAACTTCAATTAAAAAAAAAAGCTAACCAACCAATTAGTCGCATAAACAACTCACAAAATATTAAAATCGTGTTCTACTAGCACAACTTCCCCTTGATAAGCATAAGTCATGCTTGATTTCTTATCACCTAGAATTCTTGTCAAGTTTTGACGACTTCAATTTTGAAATCGTACACCGGTCCCACGACTTCAATTTCAAAAAAAATAAAATAACCAACCAATTAATTGCATGGGTCATGACCAGTTGGTGGGACTTCTTCCAAATGAAGTCATGCCATATTGGCATGACATCCCCAAATCTTTGAAAAGTTATCCATTTTCATAATAACGTAACTAAATTACACCATTTACGTAAAACAAAACACTTATTTACCTTCTTACAACTCCTTCTAAGTTTTCTTCAACAATAAACTTACTTGAAAAAAAAATCTCTCTTGATAACACACCACCCTACTCGGTTGGTCTTCCAATGTTCTTCATCAGCTTAACCTTTTACACTAAAAGATGAATCTGCTTTACATACACTTTTAGGTCATTACCTTCTTTAGTTTATCCTACAACCTTCCATAAGTGTTTTGCACCTTTAATCCTTAAAACACTGCTTGAGGGTAGACCCTTATCATTACTTAATCATTCTTGCTTACACATGCACTACCATCTCCCAAGCCCTAACCTTATGGACTCACCTTCTCTTGCCAACTCTACGTTATTTGAAAAAAAAAACTTTTTTAAGATTCTCCTCTCGAAAATTACTTGCTCTGTGGCCTCATCTCTGAACCTCAACATGAAATTACTTGTAAACTATCATGAAATAGCCATTGAATGGTAATTAAAATCAACTTTATTGTAATTTTCGTTTTCTACCATTAATCACCATTAAGGGATAGAAAAAGGGTCTATTATGAGGGAGAGAGAATGGTTTTTGGACTGCTATTCGTGTGCACTGTGAGCAGAGGGTATATTGCATAGGAGAATAGAAGAAATTGTGAGAAGGAGGGTGGAATTGTGGAAGAACCAAGGAGAACTCAAGATGTTGCAACTTTTAAGCTAGGAATCCAGGTTAGGGGAGTTCTTGTTGCGTGTTATAATTCTGCTATCGTATGATATGTGTTCTGGATCATGCTTGAAGTGTAGAACCTTTCCCCTCCTCGTTTTTCTTCGCGTTTTTGGATTTTTCCAAAAACTGCTTGGCGGAAGCTCATGCACCGCCAGGCGACACATGTGTTTAGGCCCTATTTTCTGGGTTTCCCCTTGAACCGCCTCGCGGCTAAGCGTGGCCCGCCAGGCGACGCTTTTTGATTTAACATGTTCATGGTTTGTGGTGATTTTTGTGATAATTGTGATGTTGAAATTAATTTTGTATGTATGCATATATGCATTGAATGTGGAAAATTGGCTGAGTTGAATGGTATGTGAAATTGGTATGAATTGGGATTCCATGTGGGGTTAGGGTTCTATGGGATTTGAGATGATGAAATATTGTGTTAGATTGATTTGATGGATTTCTTGCATGAAAATGGTATGGAAATAAACTAGCATGGACTCGTGTGATGTAACCATTCATAAATTGGATTAAAAATGTGTAATGGATTTAGTAAATGGGTGCTCTATGGTTCATATGGGAGTTGAAAATGAATAAGCATGATCTATGTTTGTGATGAGCGTGCTATTTTGGTGAAAGGATGTTAAAAGGGAGAAGTTATGAACCATGCATGATGTGTGCACGTGAAACCATGGCAGTACAAATGTTGGTAATATAATTGGGGTGTTTGAAGCCACGAATGGTGCGGGAGAAACTTGGGAAAGAACCCATATTTTCACACATCGCCTGGCGGCGCCTACTCCAGGCGACACCTCAGTACAACTGGTAGTTTGATGTTGTCTATGTTCATGCCATGGGGATGCTTATTTGGGTAAATTGATATGTATATGATTGAAATTAAGAGTGGGGATGAATGTGACTACATAAAGAATAAAGGAGGTTAAAAGAAGTGAAGTTTTTAAGTGGAATATGGTGTAGGGACTATTATTAAATGTTTTGTGGTATGTGATCAACTGTAATTTCGAATGTATGCCATTTGGTGGTAATTGCGAGGTTAATCTGTGTGAGATGAATGGATTGTGTGTCCCCTTATGCATTGGTCGTGGTGGTAGTAGTCTTGTTATTAAAGTTGATGTGCAATATTGACAATCTTGGTGGCATGAGATATCTAATTATTGATTTGTATGACTATAAGATTTGGATTATATTGAGTGGAATAAGACAGGTTTCAATTAAGTACATGAAAGAAAACATGGTATGTATAATGAGAAGAATTGATTCATTGGCATGATTAAATGTGTGCATAGTGATCTAGCTATGGAACTATGGCTAGAATACTATACTGGTGCTATAATTTGTGTATGGATTGTTTGGGGTCTATTAGGACCCGTTTGATGTGCCAAAAACCAGTAGCATTGCACTACTGGTATGGCACCTAGCGGCACGGGGCAAGCTGTCAAGCGATACACACCCAACATAGTGGTAGTGGCCACTGGACGCGAATGGCGCCTGGCGACAAGGCGGGTTCCGCCAGGCGGAAGCGGAGCAGCAAGAGTACTGGAAGGCACGTGGCGCCTGGCGATGTGAGATGCCCACCAGGTGGTCTGGAACCATGTTCTGCCTAGCGATGTGAGAGGCACGCCAGGAGCTTTTAGTGTAGAGTTGGTGCGCGAGAAAGATTTCTACACAGTTTTTGGTGATGCTCATGATGCGATGCTTTGGTTGGGGGCCCAGTTACGAGTGTATCTTGTATTGGGGTAAACATGTGGCCACTCTAGGTTGTAGCCTGGTGGTTTAGGAAGTCCAGTGGAGTGTGCGAGATCATGGCTCGTACGACGAAGTTTCGGATGGTTACCCTCTTCAGTGCATCTGATAGAGTTTTGGTAGTCTGGGATCAACGGCAAACTCCTGTTCATTTTAGGGAACTCCACTTGGTGTCACAGTGAAAGGTTGTAGCAATTTTATTCCCGTGTGTGGACTATCAGGTGGTGGCCTGTGGTTGGAGGGGCGAGTAGACACTCGTGCAACAAAGATCGATAAGTGGATTCACTAAAGGGTGTAGAAATAATAGACTTCTAAATTAAGGGTTGAAAGATGAGGAACTAAAGAAAAGGGAAAATGCTAACACGTGTTATTATCTTGAGATGCTTTAATTATTGTCATATTTTAGTTGTTTATTTAAATGAGCTCACCATATCTGTGTGTGTTTGGCGATGATCATGTAACTTGTTACATGTGAGCAGATGTTGATACAGGTGAGCATGTATATGGTTAGAGACGGAGTGGGGGAATCGCTATGGGAATTTCATTGGATTTTATTTATTTAAAAGTTTATGGATTATTGTATTGGCTTCATAACTATTTCATGGTTGTAATACTTGAACATTATGTTTTTTTGGGTTTATTGCGCTGTATTAAATATTTCCAAATTTTCATGCGTTTTGGGAAAGACTTTGAGAATAAATGAGGTTGTTTTCATTATATTTAGTTTATTTTATTTTAAATAAGTAATTTCCGGCTAGGACATTATAGGCTGGCGGGATGGTTTGCCGCCCCCTTGACAATCGTCCCTAGTGAAATCAAAAACTCTGATTCACATATCGCAAAATCAAAAACCCCAATTTGCAATTTCCAAATCATGTGCAAAATTAGAAACCCCGATTGCAATTCCCAAAATCTGAAACCTAATTCACAATTCGCAAAATTTTGCGCAAAATCAGAAACCCTAATTCCTAATTCACAATTCACAAAATATCATAAATCACATTGTTGTCTTCTCCTTCACCTCAAACACCCATAACCAGAAACACCCATTTAAAGAGGAGGAAGAAATTTGAATAATAATGGAGAAAAAGGATTGCTGGTAACATTGGTTGAGCTCTTTGCCCTTGCTATTGGTCTTCTCGAGTAGGTCTTAAATGGTGACGGAGATGTCGGGCTTGCGAAAGGGCTTCCCTTTAAGCATCCTTATGATGTTCTTGTGAGGCTTGTCGAGGAGGGTTTTGAAATCGAAGAGGGAGAAAAGACTTATAAATAGTTCAAAATGGTTAAAACAAGCAAGCACACCTATAAAGACTCAATAGCATCTACCTCTGGAAGATTATACATATTAGGTGTGACCTAGAGATTATGCCCTGCTATAAAGATATCGATATCATTTAGACTCATAAGGTCATGGCTCTACCAGCAATTCCTAATAGCAAGGTTAGCTCACTTACTTTCACCGAAAAAGATTCCTATTCAAACCTATTTTCCGTCATATGAACCTCCATCGACTCTCATGACTAAATATCCTACTCTATATGAGCTGGAATACCTAGCATAATCTGGATAATATCCTTTTGAGCCCTTTCTCAATATACCAAACACAAGAGTGAAATGGTTTCTCCATTGAAAGCCATTCCATAAACATCTCCAATTCCATATCACTTCATTCACAATTAAACATTCCTAACATTCATACATGTACATATACATATCTAATAAGAACTCATTCAACATTAAACATCACAATAAACATTACCAATGTAGTAAGAATAATTACAAGAAAGTAGCCAAAGAATAATATATCACACCTAGCTCATTCATCACATTCTCATATAGTCTTACATCATCACACCATATCATACCTATACAATTTTACCTCAATCTAAACTTATCTTATAACTTAATTCACCTACTACTTATTTCAAATTACATTTAAAAATTTATCATTCATTTTCCATCACATTTGCATAACATTAAATTACCATGTTTCTATTAAATACATTAAAATTGTGAGATACATTATTCTACCCACAACCTCTAATTAAGGACCCCAACGATCAAAATGGAAAATCATGTATCTAGAACCACCTCTCAATCTTGCAGCTCGATCCAATGGTTAACGAAACAATAATTCAATTTTCCGGAATAACTTAGACCATGAAAATAGGGTGGCGCTCGACACTATACCCCCTAGAAAATACTGATTTCAAATATCCACAAAGAAGGTGGATGAGCAATTTAGAGAGACAGTGATTTTTATAAAATGAACTTCTTTTAATATAAAACCTATTCATAGTTTCAACATTTTATTAGTAAATTATTATAGTATCATCTTTTTAAACTACCACTACTCTTAGACCATTTTCTACGATCTCACATTTAAGGTGTGCTTCTTAAATGAATTTTTTCAACAATATTTATCAAAGAAATAAAATCATTATTGTTAATTTATTTATAAATTAATAATTTGTGAATAATTTTCTCAACAAATTAAAATAATTCTACAAATTATTTTTTTTATAGAACATATTTCACTACAAGAAAATGTTCCATTAACAACAAATTTTAGTAATCAAAAATTGTTAGTCAATATAGTAACCAATTTAGATACCAATTTAAAACATAATAAATTATTGGTTACTAAAATAGTCACTATTATGAATAAAAAATTATAATTTGTCTCTAAATTAGTTTCTAAAATTTAGCTACCAAGATTTTAGCCACAAAAAAAAAAAATTGGTCACTAAACATTAACTACTAAGGATTTTGCTATCAAAAGGAATTGATTTTTAAATTAATCTCTAATTAATTAGTGATAAATTTAGCGACCAATTATATCTTTTTGTTCATAATAGAGATTATTTTAGTGACTAATAATTTTTTATTTTGTAAATTCGTATATGAATTTGTCACTATAATGACTAACAATTTTTAATGAGATATTTTTTAGTGTTTCTTTATATATTATTTTTTCCTCTTATATCTTTTATGTAAAATTATCCATTTATTCTAAAGATAATATATATTTTTGAAAAAGAATTATTCAATTAATTTTTTGTATTATTTAACATATATTTTATATGAATATGACAAAAACTATTTTAATGATTTACATATTTTAACAAATACTTTATTCAATTTTTACTAAATAGGAAAAAAATGTAGAAACTCTTCACGTTTTAGGAACTTACAAGTTTACCTTATAGAACAACTTTTATCCTTATCACATAATCTTGAGGAAAGACTATATTTATTATAAATATTTCTTTTTTAAATTTATCCATTGGTTCTAAAGGTAATATACTTGTGAAAAAAAATTAATTATTATTATTATTTTTATTTTAACATATCTTTTTATCTGCTTAGTAAGACACGAGCTCTTTTTTCTCAATAAAATTTAGATTTAGATCTATATATTTTAACAGATATTTTATTTAATTTTAGCAAATTACAAAAAGGATAAACGATCTATCCAAGTCAGAAATTTGTTAGACGTGGTCAGTTTTTTATTAAAAAAATATTTTCACATAATTACATTCTATTATTAAATTCTATCCATGCAGTTTTCAATAAAGCACATTTCTCAATAAGACGCTAAATTTGTTGCTAAATTCTTCTGTGCTTTCGAATTTTAATTTATATAATTTAATCTTTAGTAAATAAATAATAAACACTTGTCTTTATAACTTTCACCTTATAGATAATATGATTTATTTTACAGAATCTTGTTAGTTTTAGTTCTTAAATTACCTCAAAAACTATTTTTGCTATTTATTAGGCTGGATCAAAAGGGCTGGTCATCATACTTCAAAGATTGGGCCTAGCCCATTCTCTTCTCTTATTCAATACATTTTTAGATACAAACTCTTTCTTAGTGGCTTCTTTCTGCACCAATATATACTTGAAAATTTCAATTTTATCCTCTTTTCATTTTAAGTTTCAGAATGTACAATATAATTATATAATCAAGATATTACATAATGAAAAAAGTTGTATTATGGATTATACATTCCGAAATCAAAAGACTATATTTCGAAACGTCCAATTTAAAATACAAATTTTGTATTTTGAAATGTAAAATTTGGAATTCAAAATTTTTATTTCAAAATGTATATTCTGGAATACAAAATCAAAAATATATTCTATTATACATTCCAAAATGCAAAATAAAAAGTGCAATCCAAATTAAAAAATTCAAAATATATTTCTTTTTTGAAGAAGAAGAAGGTAAAGAGTGAGGGAGGGAGAAGAGTCGTGGAAGACGAAGAAAGTGATTAGTGAGTGGAGAAAGAGACTTAAGTGAAAGGGAAGGATGGAGACATTGGTAGAGGTGGAAGAAGAATAAAAGAAAAAAGGTGGACTAATAAAGGAAGAGAAAAAAAAAAAGAGAAGAGAAATAAGATAAAGATAAATAAAATGTATGGAAGTGTAGGAAAAAGTTGTATTGACACCTTAAATTACTTTATAAAAGGAAAAATAATATTTTCATATTTTCTTAAGGATACCTTTTCAAGGCTATCAAATAAAATCTTCTTGTGGTTCCTTTTTCTAGATTGTATTTAAAAAAAATTAAATAACGACACCAAAAAATTCTTCCATTTATTGAAATTTTATTACGGAATGAAATTTTGTTATTGTATTTTTTTTTCTGGAGAAAATTCAACCCAAAACAAGCAAGCGTTGCCTTCTCTTTTTGAAATAAATTAACACAATAAACACAGGCTTTTATTGTGTAACTCATTTTCTTTTTCGAAAGAATTTTAGCACAATGGAAACTTCTCGTTGTGTATTTTAAATTCACATCCCTAATCAATATATGAATATAACTTTCCGTACTAAAGAAAATGACAAAGAGTTCTTTTTAGAATATTATACTCTTTGAAATGAAAATTAACAAAATCAGAAACTTGTTGACGCTATGTTATTTTTTTCTAAATAGCATAACGGTTTTTCTTTATTAGTAATGTTTTTGTAAAAAGGTTAAAATGAAAAAATTGGGATTTAAATAATAAATAAGCGGTTAGTAGCAATGACCTAACACCCTCCTGTTTATTTATTTTTTATTTTAATATATGATACATTGATATTTTAATTTGGATAACAATATTCAATATGTTTGATTTTTTAGGATATTTTATTTTATTTAGTAATAAAATATCTAAAATTTATAAAACACTAATACTTTTATGACGTAATAATTTTATAATGATAATAATTTATAACTTTTTATGTTAATAATTTTAATATATATTATTTTAATTTAAAATACAATAATAATCATATATTTATAATACTTTTAAAAATTATTGAACTTTTTAAATATACATATATTATATATTGTATTATATTATTTTCAAAATAAAAACAAGCATATCGGATATATGTTATATCCACGTATCGTATCCGTGTTTTAATTATTAATATTCATATTAAAAAAAATTTATGAGACTTAAACATAAATTAATTTGTCGAAATCTATATTATCGAGTAATTAAATAAAGTTGTATTTTCTTTCATTTAGTATGTGATCAACATAGGTTTAAAGATGAAACTAAATACTTAAAATTTGCATACTTGACTTGAATAAATGGTAATAAATAATCTTTAATGTATATCTTTTAATCTTCAGATATTCTATATCTTTGATATATTTTTCAAATCTTATGATTTGTAATTAAAGAAACCAATTCGGTGAATAACTGATTTTGTTCATATATTATTTTAATATTGAGTAATTTTCACTGATTATGTTGATAATATTCTTAAATTCCTAAGATTTCCACTTATATGTAAAATATAAACCAAATATTTATCTTTTCTAAATTTATTAAATAAAACCTGAAATATCTAAAAAGATAATAATAAAATAACAATAAAAGATAAAAGTAAACAAAAAAATAAAAACATAATGATGCCAATTATCATTTTGCTACAGTTTTGACCAACTAAAGACTGCTCGAGTGTATGGCATGTCTAGTGATGATCATAGGATCCAAATTCAAAGTCAATATAAAATGTTTCTTTTGCAAGGTTGGAACATAATCTCAAGGGTGAATTGATTGTTTTTCAATCTCGTCCTTATCGGGTTGTGGTATCTAAGGAAGTGATTTTCTTTGAGTCAAGAGGGTAAGTTAGTGGTTATCGAGTGTGGATCAAACTGAAAAGTGGAGGTCGAGTGTTATGTGTTCGGAGTTGTCTGACAAAGGCAAGTGAAGAGCATACGCAAGGGATCTCAGTTGTGGAAGAGTTTCTAAACGTTTTTCGAAATAGGTGCTAGGATTACCACCTAAAAGAGATGTGGAGTTCACTATTAACTCGACACTTGAAGTAAGACCGGTGTTAATAGCTCCTAATAGGATGACTCTTGCAAAGTTGGTGGAGTTGTAGAAGCAAGTGGAGGAACGGTGGAACTGTCACGCCTGTGTGTACACATTTTTAAATATGTATGATATTATAGTAGTTGGCGATAATATTATAATGTTATTTAAGTTAATATAGAAAGCAAAACAATATTTACTAAGAGCAAAGTAGAATGAATGGAGAAAAGAAAATAAAAACTTGCTAATGAATAGAGAAAAAAAAAGAACATAATTGTTAGGATAATTTTATAAAAACATATAAAAATAATTGTTATTTTAAAAATAATAAATAATTTATTATAAAGGGTAAAATAGAAATAATAATTGTGGACACAAAAGAGAATTTTCTTTATCTATACTAACGTAAATACAGACATACATATTTTTTAAATATAAAATATAGTTATATTTATTCAAAATAAAATGAAAAAGAAAAAAAAAAGAAAAAGTATATGTTGATGGATGAAAGAAAGAAAAGAAATAACTATTAAAATAATTTTAAAAAAATATGTAAAAATAACTGTTAATCTTTTAGAAAAAGTTATTATGTAAAGGATGAACTAGAAATAAGTAAACCTGGACACAATATATATTATAAATATATATTATAGAATAAATTTACTCATCGAACTTCACGCAATAATTAATATTTACCGTTCCATCCTTGAATAAAATATTAGAAACAAGATACGTAAAATTTTTAATATTTTAATTATTTTTTGGAAATGTGTAAAATGGTGGTTTGGAGTTTTTAAAAAAGGATATGTCTCAGATTTTGAAGTTGCCGACAACATTTTATGTGAATGGAATTGTGGCATCGTTGCATGAGCAGAGTTATTTCCATTTTTGTACCTTAGAAGCTTCAGCTGTTCTGCATTTTGCCGACCAATGAATTAATGAACTGCTATCTTGTTTTTTTTATCCTATCTATTTATCCATCATTCATTTCATACAAACATTTTCTTGTTCATTTCTTTCAAACGTTATTGTATCTACCCTATATTCCATTTGTAATTTTTACACGTTCATAATTCACTTTTGAAGCATGTACTTGCATTTATTCAACTTTTTCAACGACATTATTTTGGCTATTATTGTTCATAGTCGTAGAAGATTCAATTATTTACGAATAGGATTCAGTTTCGATCACTCACTAAATACAAATGGCTGTGTTACTTACGATATTGCTTAAATCTTCTTCTTCTCTTGTTTTTTCAAAGCATGCATTTGGCACAGTATTTAAAGTTGATGATGACAATATAGTTCTTTTTGCTGTCGTTACAAAGATAATGTTAATTTTATGAAATAAAAAAATACAAGAAATATTAATTTTGTGGACGAGTCTATAAAGAATGTGACAACAATAAACAAAATAACTTGTAGCAATATTTATTAATAAATTTTCATATATATATATTATGAATACTTTTACCTACTATTTTAAGTATTGTTAAATAATGAAACATGTCATGAATTTTGTGTTGAATTGACGAAAATAATATATTTTGGAAAGTCTCACGTCATTTGGGATAATAATGGCATGATTGATAGTGATTATATAATGGATTCCAAGTTCATGATTTTAATTATCCCAAATAAAAGGATATTTAAATTTATATAACTTTTCTTGTCAGAGGGTGTTTTAAGGATTGTGTTAAAATTTTACTTTAGAGGGTGTGGATGCACTTGGGGTCAAATGGTATAAGAGAATTTTGTGTTGTAAAATTTTTCATATAGTGTTATTATCTAATTGTCATTAGACAACAGTTGTGATTTTTCTCCGATTTTGGAGTTTTCACATCATATTCTTGTGTTGACTGTTTTCTTTATTGGTAAAGTAATTCTCAAGGGTAAAAGCATTGGTATTCTTCTTGATGACGCATTTCTTCCCATCAGAGTGGCATCAAGAGCTTATGCACTAAGGCAAAATAGAGATATAACAACAACATATAACACTGATTACCAAAAAAATTATGTAATCATCAACTATATTACATCGGTGGATCTAGGCTTACATGTGTTCTATTTGGATTTTCATAGATGTTGTGGTCTGTGTATTGTAAAGATTTTCGGTGATGCATGCGGTGTAGAGAGGTTCGCACTACTTGCTTGATGGAGCGATGCGCTTCTTCTGATGTGCAATCTCCGGTGCTATTGCATCGTGGGTTGTTGGCGCGGTGACATGCGAAGCTTGCAACAGTTACCAACAAGTTGTAGGGAGGAATGTTGCTGGATCTGCTTTAAGATGGAAATGATGTGGAAGCTTCTAGTTGGTCAAATTTGAGAGTGTAAGATTGTGACACATGGCATCTCCAGGTTGGTCAAATTTGAAGATGGAGGATTGTGACACGTGGTATCTCCTAGTTTATCATATTTGAAAGTAAAGGATTGTGACACATGGTAGCTTCTGGTAGGGCAGATTGTGAATGTTAGGATGCATCTTCTAGTGGTAATTATACAGAGGCATTGGCTAATATTGATGCAAGTGTGATGTGATAATATACATGCATTGGTTAGTATTCATTCAAGGTGTTTGATAATTATACATGGACATTGACTATTATTGATGTAGGGTGTGTGGTGACTATAGACTGACATTGGTTAGCATTGATGCAAGGTGTGTGGTGATGATATTGTATAGGCATTGGCTAATATTGATGCAGGGTTTGGTGATTACACGAGAATTGGTTAGCATAATTGTAGGTGTGCACTGAAAGGAAATTCTTGGAGTGGTTTAAATCCAAGTGAGTACACTCTTTATAGGCAATGAAGCTGTATTTATTTTAATCAATGGAAATTGTTGAGTTGATGAAAGTAATAAATCTTGAAAAGTCTCACATCGCCTAAAATAAGCAATGGCGTGGTAACAGTGGCTATATAGTGGACTCTAAGTTCATGGTTTTAGTCACCCCAAATGAAAGAGACTTTAATCTTGTATTTGACTTTTTTTTTTATACTCTTATAATAGATTGTTGTAAGAATTTGGGGTTAAATCCTTGTTTTGGAGAGTGTGTGTGGTGGTGTTGAACAAAAAAATTAAAGGTGCCAAATTAGATTTTTTATGTATAAATTATTTTTTCTAATTAAAAAAAAGTTTTCATTTTCTCTCTTAATTTCTTGAGCTAAAAAC
>Ga0099823_1004869_pt1 | contig 13240 bp, 10 predicted proteins | sample CowpearedBW_FD_76831 | JGI IMG/M metagenome (GOLD analysis project Ga0099823, IMG submission 76831) | Root nodule microbial communities of legume samples collected from California, USA - Cow pea red BW | ecosystem: Host-associated > Plants > Roots > Nodule | place: USA: California | collected... | reverse complement strand
TCTGTCATCACTGCACGCATCCATTCTTCTCATTCCACCTGTTACTTCCATTCTCATTCTCATTCTTATAATATTAATTTAAATATTCTATTTTCCTCATAATATATCTAACCAATGTTCTTTTTATATTTTTTAAAAAGTAAAAACAGGATTTGTTTAACGTTAACGCTGTTTAATAAATCTTAACGATTAATAAAATCTGAAATTAATTCATCTAACGTTACGACTCTCTCACTAATAAACCCTACCAATTCATAATGTTTATTATTCTTCGATCTAACAAATGATATAAAAACAAATTAAATTATAATAAAAAAAATTAAGATCGACTGTCAAATTTATTGAGATAATAAATGGATTAGTTTTTTATTTCAACTGCAAAGAAGAAAGAATCCAAATCATTCACCATTCTAATTAAATCTCTAATCCTTATTAAATACTAAATAGTATTGTTTATGGCTACATTAATTATTCATAATTAACTCCTTTCTTCTTTTCTCTCTCACCATCACCAAGCTCTTATATATATATATACCATTATATAATCCCCTTTTCATTCCTCTCACTTCCCTCACTCTCAATCTCTGTGTAAGTTACGATAATGTATTCCGGCGACGGCTCCTCCTTGGACCCCATGTTTTCCGGCACCAGTCTACAGTCACTCCTCTCTCTCAACCCTTCCCTTTTCGCCGATGGCTTCCCCACCTTGGCTTCTCTAACCGACGACCCTACCCTAATCCCGCAAGCCGCAGAACCTCCAAAACTCCTTGTCCCTAAAACCGAACCCTCTCAACCTTTCAAATTCTTCCCCCAATACCATCCCACCCCCTTCCTCCGCCTCCCGCAGCTCCGGTCCCCGGAGCAACCCCAGCCGAAACGGCAGCGTTTGGAGTCCCCGATGATCCCGCAGAGCAACCTGGCTCGGCAACGCAGACAAAAGCTGAGCGAGAAAACCCGGTGCCTGCAGAAACTGATGCCGTGGGACAAGAAAATGGACCAAGGCACGCTCCTTGAGGAAGCGTACAAGTACGTGAGGTTTCTTCAGGCGCAGTTCCGCGTGCTGCAGTCCATGCCCTCCCATTCATCTTCTTCCGCTCCTTCCTTCCGCCAAAACTCAGCGGTATTCGTGGATCTCGAGAAACTTAATCGCTCTCAGCTACTGCAGGTGCTGGTTAACTCACCCGTCGCACAGACCATGCTCTATTCTCAAGGTTTTTGTGTCTTCTCTTTTGAACAGTTATCTCTCCTCAGAAAATTATCAGATAGGAGGAACCAGCACCATAATCACCTTTCCTCCAAATCTGTTTTCAACTAATCTTAGCTTCTGCTTTCATTTCTGAATGCTTTCTTCTTCCCATTAAGCTTAGTTTCAGCACACTGATACCATCAATTAAGTGTTCAATGTTTTCTGCCTCTTATTACTGCTACTTTACATCCATAGTGTTTTACACATTTTCCTCTCTCTTCAATTTCTCAACTATTTTACCTTCTCTTCTCTCACTTATACACCTCAACAATACCATATCTATGCTACTCCAATCGTCTACACAAGTTTTATATTATCACCTACTTCGCAACTTCATTGTAATAATATCAAAATTCATATTTAAAAATTATTAATATTACTGGTTTTCAAATAGTTATTTCGTTATTAAAAAATATATGTCAATTTTCTTTTTGAAATTATTATTGTAAAATTTTAGACATATTTTTTGAAAGAATTAATTTATTATTATATTATTAAAATGAATATGTCAAGTGGGCGTTTATTTAATCAAACGGTGAAAATATATCATTTCTTATCTTTAAAGTATTTATCGTTCCTTTTTCCCGTGGAACATTTTTTATTCTCTGTTTTTTTTTTCTACAAACACTTTTTTGGGGTTTTGCAAATGAGATAATAAGCATATTCCTCCTGTACTTAAAACACTCATTCTCATTTTTGCTCTCAGAATATTCAGTAGAATGTTTTATAAATTTATGCATTTGTCTTCTGAGTCCTTTTCGAGTTGTTTTGAATTTTATATTAAGAATTTAGAGACAAACTTTCAAGGTTAGTTATAAATTAAAAGGCTTTGAATAAAGTATTGAAATGGATAAGATAACCATGAAGCTCATTTCATTAAAAATTACGTCAAAATTGGACATGAATATCAAATTCCAGTGGTATGAAGAGATAAATATGAAAGTGTCTATTTAGTACTTCTTTTGGACACTGAACGGAGCGAAAGTTCTATATAGCTTGAAAAACGCGTTTAACGAATTCCAAAATATTATAAATGATATTATTTTATCAATTGTTTTTACTATTTTTAGAAAATGTATTACATTTCTCTAAAAGAATAAATAACACATTATACATTTAAATAAAATTATATTAATGATAACAAAATTGGTTTCAAACTAAGGTTAGATATATGGGATGCAGAATATTTAGGTTGTGTGTACGAAAGTATTTGTATTTGTGAATTTTAGATAGTAAAATTCGTTAAGCATAGAAACGAATGTTTCATAAGTAGGCTATGGAAGAGAACTGAAATAAATAATAATAAAAAAAAACTCTTGATATTAGAAATGTAGTTTCTAATGTGTTATGCTGTATTTAGTAGTGATGGGGGTGCAATAAGAAAAAAGCTTTTGAAATTAATAGTTACAGATAATTGGGTTGTGGGCTTAATCTGTATTAATCTGTGCCATAGTCAATTTTTCACTTATTTATACTTCAATAAATAATCTTTGCCATAGTCAATTTTTCACTTATTACAAATATTTTTATATTTTTCACTTATTACCAAAACTACCAAATCGAGATTAAATTAAATTCCAACTTATTTTTTTATTTAAATTTTCAATATCAAATCTATACATTTCATTTGATTTTTTCTAATACTAACAAGTATAAAAACGAAATAAAATAGTTTTTCAAGTTAAATAAAAATGATGAAAATATAACAATTAAAATATTTAATTAAAATTTTTATATATAGGAGTATGAATAGTGAGAAGTGAATATGTTCTTATAATATAAGCTTGAGTCTTTTGGTAAAAAGAAGATGAATATCAATATAATAAGTATGATTATGTTGTTGAATTGGTTATTCTCTCTGTAATGGTTAGACATTGTTAAAAGCTTTTAAATTTAGTGTCATTATCTTCATGTTTTTCAAACTACAAATAAATTCATATATTTGTAGTATATACACTAATCATCTTCGGTGGCACTCATTTAAGTTAATTTTTCATCCTTTCTTATACGCGTATTCATTCTTTGATTTAATATTGGAAATCAGTATCATCATTATTCCTAACCATGTTGCTGTTGTTGTAAGTTATTATGAAGTAATTTCTTTTAAACAAAAGCTTGTCAAGAAAGAAAAAGTAAGTATGAAAATTTTAAGTGTTAGAAAGCATTGGAAAATTGGGTCAATTTTCACAAAGAAAATACTTCTTGATGACTTCCTCTTATGTCCCGTTAACTTTTCCTACTTTTGGGCTCTATCCATGTATGATAACCTTCTAAGAGTTTTCTTTTCTAATAAAGTGTCATCATTACATTCATATATATAGTGACAAAGTTATTTCTATTTCTTTTTGCGTTTATTAAAAATAATGAAAATACAACTATAAGCAGACCTAAATAGGTTCAAATATAATAATTTATCCTTGAAAGTTCATACTTGTTAATCATGATGAGAGATTAAAAAAAAATACAAATTAATTATCATTAATTAAAGTAATGACCTAGTATATTGGATGGATTAAAACTTAGAATATACATCAATTAAACATTTTTATTTTTTTTTAAAAGGAGAATACTGGGTCTGAAGTTGAAATATATGTTGAAGTTCTTGGACTCCACTTGGGTTTTAAAAGTTACCAATTAAATTCTTTTAACATTTATTATCATACTTACTAACTATTTGAACATACATTGTTCCATATTCCATTGTCATTATTCTTAACTTCAACATTAAAATATTTTGGGTCTTCACTAATATAAATTGATATTTTATTCTTATTTATCCTTTTAAGTATTATTCACTTCTTTAGTTTATTTACTTTCAAATGACCTTTACTTATATAAATATACTGTTTAATGTCAACATCTTCCCACCATAACATTAAAAACCAAAAGTTATATGTCTTCCAAATTCTTTCTATAAAACACTAATAATACATCATTTAATAATAGAGGCCAAAAAGTTATCATAACAAGAGTAATCTAATTTGATGAATGATATAAGTAAATATATTCATAGAATAGAGAACTATCATTATAGAAATAATATACACCTTATTAATTATTAATTATGATTATATATAAAGTTATGAAGTTAAAAGTGTAAGCATTTTTCATTTTTTTAAATGTTCTAAAATAATCAATTTAACTCCTTATTTAGAATCATATGTCTTAACATAATAGTTAATGTCATTACTTTTGTTGAAAAGTTTTTGGCTTTATTATTGGTGGTTGTTGAAGCAGTTTGTCACCATTAATGTAGGTGGATTTTCTATATTCTTGTCCACTGTCTTTATATATTATATATTACAAATTTTAAGATTTTAATAAATGAATGGATTTAAATTGAATTTTTTTGCATACGTGCATAAAGTTTGTGCAACCATGATCATAATGTTTAGCTAGATGGAGTGTGGTGTGTATATCAGAATTGTTCATGACAGTATTTGTTAGAAGATTAGTTGACCTGTAAATCGGTTATTACATGCTAGTATTTAATTTAAGAATAATGTAACCTTGGAGTATTACAAAAGTTGTTTGGTCTTTAATCTCTGATTTAAAGCTATTAAGTTTTAAAATGATAGGTTTATGCACCTCTGGTAACGTGAATTGCTGTGTTTCTAGCCGTTAAGGAAAGGGCAGGTGCAGGTGCATTGTAGTGAGCATGGAAAGAGCATAGAAGAGCGCAACAATGGAAAAAGACGAAAAAGAAAGCAGAAGACCCACACACAGTCACTACTGAACCCAGATGAACAAATAGTGGGAGAAGAACTTGTTCTGAAAAGGAAATCAAGTTTCAGGGTAGGACACACAGACAAAGCCCCACTATCTTCAACAGTTACGAAATCGTTTTTCTCAGCTGCAGAGAAAAAAGAACAAGACAATGTGCTACGTAGGCAAAGCAACAAAGATCTTCATTTTCATAGTCACGGTGCTCGTTGTTCTGGGTCTGGTTTTGGGATTGGGGATCCTACGCCGCCACCACAAAGCTGCAAATGAATGTTCTGATGGGTCTTGCTCACATCCACTCCCCGGCCCCAATTTCAATTCACCAACCCCACCTCCCTTCTTTCAGTACCCCCCTCCCCCACCAATAATTCCGGGCACAAATCCAACCCTTCCTCCTCCTTCCGACCCCAACCCATCTCCGCCGCCGCCGCCGCCGATGCTGCAGTCACTGCCACCGCCGCCGGAGGAAACTGCTCCTCCAGCCCCTCCAAATCCTCCAAGTGTGGCGGGGCCACCTATTAATACACCTACACCAGGGTCGGCGCTGGTGGCACTAGCTCCTGTGCATGTTTTTGTGTAGCTATGTGTCTGCATTTTTCAGATGGCAATTGGGTCAAAAAGGAAAAGGAAAATTGGTATCGGATCTGAGTGATTCTTATTATTCTCACTCTCTTTTTTTCATAAATTTGTTGGGTGATGGGGTTGTTACTTTATTGATGTTTTTCTTTTGGTATTGGGATGATGTGAATGTGGGAGCACTTTTTTTGTAACCCTGTATGTTTTTCGCAATAAGGTATACAACTCTTTGATTATACACTTCGAATGACATTGATTAAATGCAGTAATGCTGCGTACCAGATTTGCATGCATTTTTCTCCCAAAGGCTCTGAATCTATCAAAGTGTGTTGTTTGTTGCATTAATTCATTTGATCAACGGAGTTGTGTGACGCCATATAATTTAGGTTTTGGATTCCGTCTAGCATTTTGAAACAGTTGGTTATAGGTTCAGTGTTATATTTTGCCCTGCAATTAGCTTCAAGGTTCTCCATCCAGCCTCCAGTGAGGACCTGCATGAGAATGCTAACACTGAATAAAACTACAAAGGAAAGATTATGGTGAGACATTTTTTTCATGCTTCTTGCTTAAGGTCATGGCATTGAAGCTGAAATTGCACAAAACTGAGGCATGCTTGAAGCTCATTCTCTAAGTTCATTCAAGATTTTTTTTTTCTTTTGAAATTTCTATTAAGATGCAATAGTTGTTTTAGTTGATAACCAATTAGATAGCTGAAATACTTGAGATTGTGGATATTTGAGAGTAAAGATCCAAGTCATAGGGTTGGGTGCAGCCTTGCTTTTGTCATTAGCTCATGTTGTACTGAATTTGGTTGGTGGCTTCAGTTGCCTTTGTTCTCAACCAGAGGCTGATAAGGGTTCTGCCAATAGACAATTCTGAGTGGCTTCTCTCATTCTAACATGGTAATGTCTCATTGCCTTCAGTATTGTTTTGGAGAAAAAGAACAAGTAGAAATGTTAAATGTACAATTCAGAGAGAAGCAAAGAAATTTGGAATGTGATAAACGATGTGATGAGAAAAATAAATACAAAATTTGTGTGGCATGATTTTTATTTGTCTCCTTTTAATTGTGTGGTTGATCAGGACTGTGTTGGTTGTTGAATTGATGTTGATGTGATGCTGAAAATAAAGTAAATGTGTATTTTTTATATTAGCAAGAAAAGAGTAGTTGTCCCTGGTATTAGTTTATTTTATGTTTTGTTCTAATATAAGACTACGGAAGGAAATTATTTGTTTGATTAATCCCTTCCCACACTATATATATATAAGGAGGGTTCTTATAGTTGTAAGAACACTTGTGTAAGTGATTTGGATTTTATCTTAAACTCTTAAAAAAGGCAAGTGATGATTCTATCTTGAAATTATCATGGAAATGAAGGCTTCTCCATCTTCAAGTAGTACTCTTTGCATTCTTATTATAGGTTTCTCCATCTTTTCTTCTTTGTTCTCTGTCTTGAACTTAATGTCTTGTTATCCTTCGCTTCATGTTTTCGCCAAAGAATGTCCTTTATCATGTTTTGCTTACCTAGTGAAATGTGAAATGTGTTTAATTCTTTCTCATCTCTTAGAAGTAAATCTTCACATTTAAATAATCTTCTTAGATTTAATTAGTTCTCAATAATAAGTATCCAACATTTCTCGATCAAAATTCAGAGTTTCCATTGTTAGTTAGTTCGTGATAGAAAATTGAATCAAAATCCCTAACAGGTTCTAATCTCAAGCTAAACAGAAGTTGAATATTCGTATTTGGTTATCAAAGCTTAGATCCAACATTTTGATGACAGATCCAACCTCTCTGTAACACTCTGTGATGTTTGTTCGGTTATTGGTAAGTGGTAAGCGTCTTTGATTGAAGGATCGCTTTCGTTGATTAAGCGAAGATAGACTGAATTCACGCAATTAACAAGCGGAATTCTGGAGGTGACGCTAAAATTTACGTTCAGTGCAAGAATCAATCAGGTTTCACTGAAGCATTTCGTCCAATATTTGGAATTGGCTCTGCGCCGAATGTAAGTGAGTCTATGCTTTATCATCTGTTTCAATAGTTTTGTTCAGACGAATTTTGTGAGAAGCAATTGATTCAAGGTCTGGTTCGTTGCTCCAGTGTTTTGGAAGCAAGCAGTTGATATTTTCTGTGATTGGATTAATTCAGCAACTGCAGTTTGAATCAAAACAAATGAGTACGTTCAATGCATTTAATTCCACAAACAGCAGCGGATGCAGTTTTGTGATTGTTGTGCTCCCGACATTGTATCAAGCGCAGTGCAGTTAAATTGAATTGGCGGTGGCTTTTTCTATCACCGATCAAGCTCCTAATCATAAGCAGTTGGCTCGTCGATTGTTAACTGAACTTGAACGGTACAGTTATTGATTGGTATTTTTTTTCAAATCAATTCCATAATTTTGGTGCCTTATAATGATTGAAATAGAGAGTTCAATTGCTAAAAGAATTCAGCAAGCAGCAGGAGGAGAAATTCGATTTGATTCTTTAAGCAATTGTGGTAATTCACTGGTTTTCCTATTACAAGTTCTTATCTTGTGAGTTAGATTACAAGTATTCATGATCTTGTACTGATTCTATAAAGTGTTGTAGGGATAGATCCTTCTTTCATGTCTATTCCATGCATTTTGATGTTTAAGAATAATAGATCGGAGATACTTGCATCTAAAAAGACTTTCGTTTTGTGTTGGGTACCAATTTAAATATAGGATTTCTATGTGGAAATACTTTTTATATTTTTCATGCATTTTAAAACTTTTGATACTTATTTTCTTTTAAGTGGTATTCTCACTGTTTACTTCCCATTTGCTTTCAATTCCACCAAATTATACTGTCATGTATGGTTTATGTATATAGACATACATTAAAACTATTAAGTTGGATTAGAAACTATGACAACAATCTTAATCACCTTCCTCTAATTCACAACCTTGATTAAAAGCAACTTCAAGAATCAAGATAAACAAATTACATAATTACAAAACAATCTTAGTTTCAAACCTAAATCTCAATTATTACTTATTTTTGAAGTAACTTTTAAAATCTAAAATGCTAGCCAAGCCTTATTTAAGGAAATATTGTAGAAAAGCGTTAAGAATAAAATACATAATTCCATAGAATTTACTCATGTTAGGTTTCTAAAATTTATATTGTGACAGATTCTTCAAATAAGACTCGTTGGACGTTAAATATTGTTTATAGAATAGTATAAATCACTTTTGCTTATTCCAATCAGTGCCTTTAATAAGCTTTAAAGTGATGAAAGTTACGTTCGCTTAATTAATAAGGAAAGGTTCATAGTGCCATCAAACATAAACCATGGTTGTCTGATTGAAACCACATATATATACTTTTTGTCACACATATAGGTATTCATGATGTATCTTTTTTCTAAGACAAGGATATTTTCTTTCTTCCAAATGCATCCATCTTAATTTCCAATTTCAATTTTATATATGTATATAATTTATTACCGTAAAATGTACACAAGTTTGGAAAATAAAAGGAATATTATGTCACTGCATATTTAATGAATCTAAAAATAAGGCACTAATTATTTTAAAATAAAAGGAATATTATGTCACCACTTATTTAATGAATTCTAAAATAAGGTACTAATTATTCTAAGATTAGATGAAAATTTGTTTTTCGTGAGAGTAGAGTGTCATTTACAACATTAGCGACACCTTACTAAATATTCTTGGCTTTATCGCTGATGCTATGGCTCATGTGCTCATATATGGCTTATAATACGAAATCATGTGCTCATTTGATACCATTCCATTGCTTACTTGACCGAAAGAAAACAAAATGAAAGCCGAAAAAAAAAAAAACCTCACAATAAGATATTATGTACTAGTATTTGGGAGAGATAAAATAATTTTATTTATTTTATATTTGAAGTATACATTATAAAGTTGAGCACCATATAAAGATGAAGACCTACAAACACACTGCTTTAATTTTGGATTAAGAGTGATATTAATTTCTTATGTGTGGGTTACACTTATGTCTCATCGGGATTTTATTTCTCCGGTGATCCTTTCTCGAGAGTCCCAACATTGGTATCAAAATCGAAGGTTTATCTTAGTGACCAGCTTAGACAAGTTCCTGTATCGAAAGTCTTTCTAATACGTCTAAAAATGAAAAAGTTAAACACTATATAAGGATGAAGTCCCATAAACTCAAATGAGAAAGTTGAGCACCATATAATAATAAAGCCCCATAAACCTATTGTCTTAAGGTTTGAATTGAGAGTGGTGTCAATACCTTATATTCTCATGTCTTATTGATTTTGTATCTTTTCGGTGATCCTTTCTCGAAAGACCCAATAATGATGTTAAAGACGAATGTTCCTATGGTGACCGACTTAGACGAGTTCTGTATCAAAAATCTTTCTGATAGAGAATCAAACAAATATATTTTTGAGGTAAAAGTACCAAAGTGAAGGAAGTTACACTTGAGGAAGAAATTGATTCTCTCTTGGAAGATCCAACAAGAACATTTAACCTCTTACTAATAATAAGATATGTAGTAATATTATAAAGATTATAGATGATTGTATTAATAATCAAATGAGTCTATTAATTTATAATAATTTAATTATGAGCATTTATTAATAAAGAAATGTTACCTATTCACAATCATTTGGCCCACTGTGTAGATACCTATAGTGACGCTATTTTATGAGCTGGTTTATGCCCTGCTTTCCTTGCACCCTATCAAACGAATCCAACATCAGAGGAAAAAAATAAAAATAAAGAGACACAAAAGCAAACCAAAGTTTAGATTGTCCAGTTTGTATAAAAAGGCTTTTCCCACTTATCCCACCTCCTACCAATCTAGTTATATTCTATATATACTTTATGTACCATTCAGTGTTTACCCCTCTTCCCAACAATCAAACCAGAAACAAACACTTTCAATTCTCCCAAAAATGAACAGAGGAGCAGCAATTTTTCTGTGTCTCTTGCTTGTGGTGATGGATATCACAGCTGGGATTCTAGGCATTGAAGCTGAAATTGCACAAAACAAGGTATGGTTGAAGAAGATGTTTCGTTTTTGAAGTTTGTGTAAAGATGAAATGGTTGTTTTAGGTTTGAACCAATTGAACAGGTTAAGCACTTGAGATTGTGGATATTTGAGTGCAAAGATCCAAGCCATAAGGCCTTCATGCTGGGGTTGGGTGCAGCACTGCTTTTGGCATTAGCTCATCTTATACTCAATTTGGTTGGTGGCTTCAGTTGCCTTTGTTCTCAATCAGAGGCTGATAAGGCTTCTCCCAATAGACAACTCTCCATGGCTTCTCTCATTTTAACATGGTAATGCCTCATTTTCATCATTACTCTTTTCGAGAAATTATAAAATATTTAGTTTGAAAAAATGAAATACAGAATTGTGTTGTTGTTCAGGATTGTGTTGGCCGTTGGATTGAGCATGCTGGTGATAGGAACTTCATCAAACAACAAATCAAGTGGTTCCTGTGGTTTCACTCACCATCACTTCCTATCCATCGGTGGAATTTTGTGCTTTGTGCATGCCCTATTCAGTGTTGTGTATTACGTTTCTTCCACTGCCTCTTAGTTACTCATTAAGATAACTGAACTTTGAGGCCACTTCTGCTTCCTTTGTTGCGCCATTTTCTATTGTTTTGCTTTACCAAATGTGTACCAAGTTAGATTAAAAAAAAATAGAACCGGTCTTATTCATCCACTAACATGTGTAGTTTATTGATTACTGTTAATCTTAGTTTCAAAACAATGATTAAGCATTATTATTATTTTAGACCTTGTTTTAAATTCTCCATTATTCATCCTGGTATAATTAAATTATTTTAAGTTTAGTTTTAGCCTGAATACACGTAAAATAATAGCGATTATGCAATCAAGAAAAGACAGTAACCTCATTCCGCTCGACTCTGTTTGCTTGGACCATGAAAATTGCTCAAATGGTTTGGTTGGTTGAAGAAGCTGTTGAAAACTTTAAAATCTAATCTTTGTTAATCTTATTTTTTTATATATTACTTAATTTTTTTATTTAATATATGATTTTCATTTCATACTTAATTTGTAATAAAAATACCTCTGAAACCAATTCAAGAAAATTATTTGTACTATTTAGCATTATTGTATACAATATTTCTCTACCTACCTTGTTTTTGGCAAAAAAACAACACATGCATCCCCTTGTTCAGGATGTCAAAAAATTTCGTACCCACATATAAAACTCGCAACAGGTAGAAAATAAATATTGTAAATGGGTTGTACAGGTATCATAGTATCTGTACCCGTGGATACTCGTACCCGCTATACTCTAATTTAAATTTTCAAAAAAATAAAAAGACATAATTAAAATATTAACATATTGATTTTGAATGAGTTGTTTCTTTATCAATTAGTTTAAAAAAATAATTTCTTTGTAAACTATTATTCAAATACTATTTAAATGGATTATTTGAACTTTGTTTACAATTTATGAATGTTATATATAGTATTTTATTTGAATTTACGATTAAAATATGTTGTTAAATATTTATTTTTATTTTTTTATAAATATCTGCGGGTACCCGTGGATATTAAAAAATTATGCAGATACTCGCATAACGGATACCCGACAGATATAAATACGGGTATAGGACAAATATTTATCTTACAAATATGATACATGAGAACTACTATCCATATCCTATCCTCTTTATTGACATCTACCCTTGCGTGTGTGTCATCTTTTGGTATTACCAATTTTATATATAACTCTTGTACACTAATTTTTTATTGAGGTAACTATGACAAATTAATAAAGGTAATAAATCAAGGTACAGAAGATGAAGATAATTAACTATAATACTTATAGTATTTTTCTTTAAGAAAGATATTGTAGAAGGTTAATGTAATTGAATGATATTAAAAAAAAAGGATAGTTTCTTGTAAAAAAACAATATTAAATACATTTGATGACATATATAAACAACAATAATATTCATGATATCCGTATATATTTTTTATTTTTCTGTTTTTAATTGTAAGCAAAATTATTTAAAAAATAATATTATGAAATATAAATTCAGATAAAAAATTAATTTTAAAATATAATTCAAATAAATTTTATTGCGAGTAAATTTTGATAATTGTGGAGCACAAGATATCCCTAATCCAAGCCCAAAGCAATTTGAAGAAGCCATGAGTTATTGTTGGCTTCCTTCCTCCCTCCACACGTATAGCTCCAATGCTTACATCTCAATGAAAGAATCATTCAGAGAGGATCAAAGAAGAATAATGGATAAATTTTAAAATTCATTTGTCAAATAATTTTAAAAATCATACGTTCTGGTAAGTACGACTTCATCAATTTAAAGTCATTTGACAAATTATTAGAAATTATGTCTTAGTTGCATATGTTTTTTTTTATTGAAATTGGACGTAAAACAAGTCATGATTTACATTTTATATTTTTAAAACTGTACATTAAAGTCTGAGATTTCCTTTTTTTTTTTAACTTCATCGAACTGTATGAAAGTCGTGCTTTTGATGGTTTATGAGTTCAAATAAATTTCTTTTGACTATTTTACATTACTTGGTCAATAATTTGGAAACAAGTTCAATCGTTAGTTTTATAGTTCGACACAATAAAGGTATTGTTGCCCAATATTTTGGAAAAAGTTAACGTGCTTAAATTTGAGATTTTGGTAATATATA
>Ga0099823_1004865_pt1 | contig 13248 bp, 7 predicted proteins | sample CowpearedBW_FD_76831 | JGI IMG/M metagenome (GOLD analysis project Ga0099823, IMG submission 76831) | Root nodule microbial communities of legume samples collected from California, USA - Cow pea red BW | ecosystem: Host-associated > Plants > Roots > Nodule | place: USA: California | collected... | reverse complement strand
ATATATATATATATATATATATATATATATATATATATATATATATATATATATATATACATACATATATATTAAACGTTAAAATTGTAATGTCAATATAGTACGAAGACAAAGTAATGTCAGTAATGGCACCATTAATCAGTCTTCTTCCCAGGGTTGTGCTGGACAATATTTCTCCATGGACTCCTTTTTACGTTCTGGATCTAGACTGTAAAGGGGGAAGGGAAAGGTTATATTCAATTTTGGAAAAGTCAAGGAGTGACATTAAAGTCAAGTCAGCTTTATCACAGACCTATTTCTGAATCCAAGAAGAGCACAGTGTACAGCACTTGCACAAGCTGACGCGGGGGCTATGGCAGCAGCAGGAACAGCTCGGACAGCAGCAGCCAAAGCAGGTCCAGCACCTGAACCTCGCTGAAACTTTTTTAAGGGACTCTGAACTAACACAGCAGCAGATTTTCCCAAACCATCACTAAGACTCTCGTAAGCCTATAAAATCAAGAAAAATAACCTTAATGTAGCCAAGGAAAAAATGAACGCAATGAACTTTTGTGATTTGTACAAGCATCCATGATCCCCAAGGGAATGAGTAAATAAATCTAAACATAGATTATGTGATGCAAGCAATTAATCCAAATGGTTTCAATAAGTCTAATGATATTTAAGAAAATAAATTGAGTACTAATTTTGCTACAGGCAATTCCAGATCAGATTACTGATATTGTGTTTACAAAAGACGCATTCTATTCTCTGTCCTTTTACTTAAGACGTGTTGAAGAAGTCAAACATAGACCAAGACCAACATTTCATTCTCAATAATTTTGACATTTCACCTGTTGAATTCCTTCTTGGGCATCTTTAGGTTGATTGGATCGAACATCTGTTTTTGGTTTGTCTTTTACAGGCAGTGGAACTGGAGAAGGTATGCTTGAAAGAATATATTCTGCTTGGAGTAGAATGTCATGGGCTCCCGCAGCTAGATGAACTCCAAGTCCAACAGCTTCAAGGGAAATGCTTCGAAGAAATGCAATTGTACCTACAAAGATTTTTTAATATTACAATGAAAACTGAACCAGAGTAGAGCAACGTAGCATTAGAATTTAGTGCTCCAGAAAACTAAAAAAAAAATCTATAATCATTCAAATGGATTTAGAAAACTGAATTCACTAACGGAAGCTTCATAAGTGTCAACTGCCAACATATGGAACACCAAAACTGATGGTATAAGTTGTTGCAACTGGACACTATTTACTAGTGAAAGATTATGTACAAATACAGGGCCTAACATGCCCTGCAACACCAAAGAAAACTTTTACAAACAAACAAACAAACAAGAGTAAATTATGCGAAATATTATTTAAGAATAAATGGGGTTCTTAGCAACAATATTTATAGTTTGGCAACGACCAATCAACTAGTTAATAAGTAATTGATGTATGGTTAATGAGAAACCACTTGTTATCTTATGAATCAAAATAATTAAACTTTAAACTTCTTAAAATGTAAATAAAAAACTTTTTAGATAACCTATGCAATCAGGAAATCCTACTGCAATTAAAAAATGTGCAAAACATTTATAATGAAACTCAAATTAATAAACATGTAAATTAGCCTTAGTCAAACAACAAACTCCAAAACTAATTAAAAAATCATGTTCAACCAATCCCTAATTCTGATGCGGGGGATTGGCATCAATATTCAAAAACTAACTAAAACCAGGATAAGGACCTCCATTCAACTATAACATTCAATCCATGTCAGATTCAGTGAAACCGAAGTCTGTTGTACACATATGAAGAAAACAGTTTTATCAAGGATCTCAAATTAGGATATTGCGAATCAGCCTTAAGTGTAAATAGAATCCAATTGCAATGTATAGGTCTTGAGTCACGCATTGAATGTATGGAAAATAGGTTTCACAAGACCTCAAGCTCTACAACTACAATGGTTAGCTTTTATAGTATGGTTATCCCAAGGTTATTATCAGTTTGTACCAGAGTTCTCCACCATCTCTCTCAATTGCAATTGAGTAGCACAGGAGTTAACACCAGTATTGCAGGGTTCACTTGGGATTATAGTCAAATGGCGGGTATACAACCACACCTTTGGGCAGGAAATGTGATCCTATGTTAAGATCTAATTGCAAGATATAAAATTGGAGTCCAAGAGTAGAAGTAAGGGCAAGGGTGATGTTTATAGAACTGTGGCTCTCCAACTACAACAGCTAGCTTTTGTGGTGTGATTCTTCTATGGTTAGTATCATGTTCAATATCCAAATAAATACTTTGCAGAAATGTTAGTACTACCTACAGATCACTAATAAATATTTTGACAAATCATACCGCTGTAGCTGCTTATTTTTTTATTATCTTCTGCAAAATTCTAAATTATACAGATAAAACTAGCAGAAAAATGTCTACCAACAACCTACCTCTCTGCACATCCTTGAGCACTCTCCGCTCCTTCTTGTAGCTCTCTACTGGTGATGAAACCAGTTTAGCAGCACCAGCCCCAACTGCAATCAATGACCGTACAGTAGGAAGCCCCCGGAGTATTTTATGAATCTACATATTGAACAATGTAAATACTATAAATGAAGAGAGCTAAAAGGTAAACCTGACATTTCCAAGGAATATAATCCAAGTTAGCTTACCTGATTTTGAGATATATCTTCCAACCAATCCCCTACAGTAGTTTCACAAACACTGGCCCAACCGTAGACACCAGATGCATGAACATGTTTCAGGTTTAGCTCAACCCCCTGGGATAACATACAAAAATCTTTATATTTACTTTTTGCAACAAATAGTTTCTTTTTTCCATTAGTTATTGAAGATTAAAAGGGTCAACAATGCTTTTTATTCAATTTTCAGGGTGCAAAACCAGGAGTGTCATTGCAGCACCAAATAATATTCCTATATGAGTCGACAAAAGCGTCAAACTCAGTTTAAAAGATAATGGTCTTTAATTTGAAGAATATCTTGAAACAGAGTTGTCATGTACATTCTTTGTGGAATATTATGAGAAATATTATTTAAGAATAAAAGGGGTTCTTAGGAACAATATTTATAGTTTGGCAACAACCACTAGAATAGCAAGCATCGATGCTATACTGTTTAACAATGAGCCCATCAGGTGATAATATAGGTAACTATAAAACTAAATATGGAAACGAAAGAGGACAACCTGGGGTATAAAGCTGGGCTGGACTTTTTATCTAAATTTAATCAACAATAAGAAAGAAACAGAATTAAAAAATTGAAGAAATTTTACCTTCCAAGGTACAAGATTTACAAGCTCTACATACTTTCCATGCCTTAAGGCTGCTAGATCTACATGATTCGGACTGTAATCCACCCGAACAAGAATAGGCCATATATCTAGCTTCTGAAACCAAAAAGTATATATGAATACTGTAATATTACCAGGTAGAAGAAAAGCTTATCAATTAATGTCTTAAATATGCTTTAAGACAGGGATTAGACCACAACAAGTGTTTCTTCAACTTGACGGGAGCAAATGTGCAATTCCATGCAACACACTTTCACCAAAGTGAGGAAAACGTATTGATTGGTATAGTAATTGGGATTTCCATATTTCTTAAACACTTTATGTTGCCCTACAGAACTATGTACAGTCCAAAAATATGGCAAAACAAGAAATTATTATAGAATACAACTTGCCTGGAAGTAGGGAAGCAGCGCCTCTGGTGCAACTGAATGAAATACATGATCTTTATCTTTCTCAGTCTTCTCAGGCAATGGTTTTGAACCCTCCAAATCTTGAGAACTATTAGGAAACTGATCCTTCAATGTGTTTTTTCTCCCAAAGAAGTCAACAAAAAAATCAAGCTGGCACTGATGGAGATGTAACAGCAGAGGTAAAATAGTAACATTTAACCTGAAAAGGAGAAAGAAAAGCATGTAATATAAGACATACTTCATGAGTAATATTTCCTATATATTATTTTAAAAGTTCTAGGAATGCCGTAATTAAGTGGACTTTAATTGTGAAAAAAGACCAGGATATTTAATATCCCTGTGTATATTTATTAACATAAATACATAGCCATGAAAATTGTGAAAAACACGATGTAACTGCCATGCCATTAAAGCTATGAGGAAACTAGAAGTCGAGACTTTTCCTGATAGTTGAAGAAAGTTTAAACAATTCCTAAACCAATCAGCCTATTTCACTCAACAATTGGTAAGGTTTACAAAGGTGATATCATCTTCAAAAAAAACACTCAGAATGGCACTTTACCTGTACTCCTCGAGGGGAGTAAGAGGATCTGGTCTAACTGCATCCAAGTCCAATTTAAATGCTTTCGAAAATGATTCCCTAGGATGACCTTTTGAGTGATAATATCCTAATACCTTTCAATTTAAAAATAGAAATATTAAAACCTATAACTGTAAGTTTAAAGATGTTTGAAGTAAAATCATGTAATTTAAAGCAACCAAAGTTTCAAAGTTACCAGTTTCCAAGGTGCATCATGGCTTCTGTCATACAGATAAAAATCTTTAACAGACACAGACATCTTAGATACATGTAGTCCACCAACTGGATATATGTCATACTGAAATTTCATCCCAGACAATGCAAGTTCCAAGCAAATAGATGTGTCTCTCCCAGAATGCTGCCCACTTTTCTCAAAATCAATCCAGTCAGAACCACCATACATTCTCCATCTTATATCAATTTTCTTAAGAATTACACGTCCACAAATCTCACCATGTGATGAATTGTCATCAGATGAAAGCATGCCTCGATGATCTACAGCCTTTTTCATTCCAGGTTTGCTTTCCTCTGCAATGTGGTTTTCTAATACTTTCAGAGAGGTGCCTCCATACCATCTACCACTTCCTCTTTCAATCTCTTTATGTTCCACATTCCTGTGTCTAGAAAGCTCATTACAATGAATACCTAAAGATAGCTCTGACAGAGGGCGTAAGTCAGACAAACAATAGCTTTCTATAATCTCTGGAAAACAACCCTCTTGCAGAAATGAAGTATCACTACCTTCTGGTCCAGGAACACTCACTGGCTCAGTCAAAGTCAACTCATGAGAGAGAATTTCGGGCTTATGCAAATTCATCTGACCAACCTCAATTAAGCTTCCGTCAATTGGAATCCCTGATTCAAAAGGATAAGATTGTGTATTATTGTTGTTTACTTTAAATGCATCTTCACATATTTCATCCATCCAGCCAGCTATGCTAGATCCATCCGTTGAAAATGTATGAGGGGAGCATTGTTCAGAAATTGCAGACATCGAGTCAACTCTGAGATTCTTATTTTCAACATTAAAGTCGTTCCTTTGCTGTGCCTTTTGAACATTATGCCACCTATTCTGCAAATGCACGATAGATTCCTCCACATCAGGAGCAAATAGTTGCTGAAGTTGGGCAGCCAAACGAATCAGACCAGCAGTTGTGTCATAGCAAGTTTCCAAATTAATGTGAGATTTAGATAATTCCAGTTCCCAGAGAAGACTGCTTGTACAGTTTGTTTTCAAAATCGCCTCCATAAAAGCCTCATGAGCAACTTTAACATAACCAGTTTTTTGAAGATGTTCAACACTATAAATTTCAGACTGAGAATTCAGTTCGGAAATTAAATGAAGTAGAAGCCCCAAGTCATGCACTCGGATATGGAAAACACTTTCAACTGTGTCCGCTGAAGATGAATTTGAAAGAGTTAAGCTGGATGCAGCCAACAAACAAGAAACACATTGTTCACTCATATCTTCTTTGATAAATGAACAGCTAGACTCTGACTTCAGTTCACTCTGAACTGCAGGATTCTTCATATAAGGCTCATAGCTCAAAGCAATATCAATCAAGCACAGAACAAAATAAGTTGAGTAAGAGATATTATGTTCCTTCTTTGAAACACTAGTATCTCCTACACCTTCGGTATTAGAAGCAGGCAAACAGAAAAAGGATAAAATTGCATTAAACCAATCCAAACGACCACCTGCAGCAATAACCGTACCACAGCTGACTGTAATGGATGTTACAGCGTTAGAAATCTCAGGGTCAGAGAGACAAATGACTTCAGAACCAGCACATTTGGAAGATAATGTATTTGAACCTCCTCCATCACCTCTTTTCACAGAGGAGTTACTACAAGAAATCAGAAGAAACTCATGATCAGGAAGTCCAGTGACAAACCCCCCCAACTTGCCTTCACCATGAGCTAACCGGAAGAAACTTGCAGCCTTAATGCCGCCAGTATTGGTGACCAATAGCACCTCAAACTTTTGAACCTTCAGCCTGAACTGATACCAAATTCCAGGAAGTTCACTCTTGATTGAACTTTTGGTACTATCAGATGTATCCCTATTAATAAGAATTTCAAGAGAATCACATTCCAAAAATACTGATGATTGTGACACAGAAGATTCCTTTTCAACATTGGCTTCCTTAGAAGCCACACATGTCAATGCATTTAGTGTCTGATGTAGAAGATGATGTATGCCTTTATATTGAGAATAATTCATATTAATCACAAGTTGAGATAGATGGACATGTATGAGAAAGGATGAGCTTAAAATCATCTCTTGTTGGGTTTGAGATTTCCAATCTTCTAGATCTTTCACTGTTGATACAGACACAAACTCGTGCCCCCTTCTTCCAATGTCCTCTTTGCCCCTAGTTTGCTCTGAATTAGCAAATAATCTGGCTTTCTTAGCAATCCAAGGACCAGTAACTTTACCCCCTTGCCAAACAACACGAAAAACAGAGAAACATCCTCTTCTATGAAAAATAGAAAAGAAGCAGCTAGCAGAAAATTTCTCTTTCTGCACATCGTAGGAGATGATTCCACCATTCTCATTACTTGATGTGATCAAGTAGATGTCAAGATCAGAGAAACTCAACTGAAGAGATTGAGCAGATACTGAAGGAAATCGTTTCTTCGAACTTGCATTTGAGCTTTGACTATAATCTGGAGTGCATCCATTGTTCAAAGATGATGATGAAGTAAAATCAAGAGCAATGAACTGTTCCCAGGTAAATGAATTGCTATGATCCCCATCCCTTTCGAAAGGAAAACACAATATCACTCTTGCATTAGATATTGATATATCACCATACAAGCATTGTGTTGGGGAGAAAGATGTCACACAGGGACCAGAACCTTCCTTCATATTACTCTGAGATGGTCCAGACTTGTTATCTAAAGCTTCAAATAGAATTTCCTTTTCTTTGTTATGCATCCCAAGTGATTTCTCAACTTCCTTTAGCAGATTCATGAGCATATTAATTACTGAAAAGATTACCCACAAACTAAATGGGGGCAAGCTCAGTGAGAATGATGTGTTTCCAATCAGACAACCATCAGATGAACTTGATTGCACTGAGAATTTGCAATTCATGACACCAGAAGTTCTAAACAGTGTAACTTTCAATAAACAATCATCCTTTCCAAATGGAAAATCTGTCGCAACAGACCCAATTAATGAATGTGAATCTACATTGTAACAGGTAGAAGAAGGGAGAGCATCAAGGACCTTAGCTTGTAGGTGTTGAACCGAAGCAGTTCGATTTTTAGCATCAATTCCAATGTTCAAAAAATTAGCAACTTCTACATGCTTCACCTTTGCATCTAGAGTCATGCCTTGAGGGCATACCTATCGGGATTACAATGCATTTTAAGTTAGAGGAGGAACTTATTCAAAAACAAGTATCAGACTAGATACAGGTAAATCGGTCTCTCAAAGCAAAAGCACGAAGCCATGGGTAAAGATTTTGCAAAGGGGTTTGGGGAGAAAGCATAGAAGCAAAATTTACCTGCAAAGCAAAATCGATGTCATTGCACTCTGCACCAAGATAGTCAATTTGTAACCCAACCTTGTGACCAATTTCGGTATCACAAAATTTCTTCTGTTCATCAACACTGCAAGACAAAACAACAGATACTCCAGCAAAAGTTGCCCTGAAATTGGTTTCCATATGTTGCTGTTCTGTTTATTAATATCATAAAAAACATTAGTGATAACAAACTATCAAAAGGAAACAGCATATATTTTGTGTGCCTATTTGTTCAGCACAAACATTATAAATAGTAGTTTAGCTCCCGTATGTTTACTTGTATACAGACATGAAAAAATGCAATATGCAGGAGTGAACTGCATATAAAATGTTTAAACCAAACACATTGAAGATATAAAGTTTCCATAACAAATAATAGGTTGAAATTTAAGTACCAGATGGAATATGCAAAGATCCAGAAGCAAGGCTGGATGCAGCAGTAATAGCACTAAAAACTGAATATGTCCAATTCCACATTCCACTGTTTCCTAAAGCTGATTGAGAATTTCTCATTCCATCAAAACATTCAAAAAACTGGTCCACACTGCAGAATTCCCATAACAAAATTATCAACAGATTAAGAGTCAATAAAGGTAGGGAAGACCTATAAGCTGCTAAAAATACTCAGTTGATTTAGCTATCATGTACATAATAGTTTCCTAAGGAAGTGATATTTCTTTACGTTGTTAACATTAGGTAAAATTGCACAAAGTATACAAGTTATAAGGTTTAGTAACCAAAAAGTTTAATCGATAACACAATGAACACAAATTATACTTTCATTTTAAAGTTTTTAGACTCATCTGTAACACATACATCCAATAGAGATGTTTGAATGAATTTCAAAATTTTCTACCGGAGAGCTTAGTTTTCTCTTTGAGAGAGGAGGATCAATTGATGACAAATATTTAATCAAAAAGTAGCATAAGAAATTTTTCTATTCAACAACATGGAGCAAAAGGAAAAATGTGAGATTGTCATGTTGTGAAGTTAATTGGTCAAACTAAATAAGATTTTCGGAATTGCCATTTGTCAAGGTATCCAGAGAGTCTAGCAATTTATTCAATTAGATAATTCTCTAATAATGATAACATTTAAAAGGGAGAAAGAAGGACCTACCTTGCCCCAAAATCAAGTTCTTGAATCCCATCCTTATTATGACATGTATGAGTAGATAATGGTACCCAATCAGATATAAGATTAGCCGCAGGAAGTAAATCTTCAGCAAGGGTTTCAGGTTGGATCAAAGAAGCGTATTCAGCTGACAAACTACCATTGGCAGTTACAATCTCACTGGGAGCGTTGTTAATAGAAACTGAAGTTAATGAAGGACGTAACAGTGTAGAATTTAACTGGGCAGATCCTCTTACATTGTGATTTGTGCAACCTTTGCCATCCTTGTTCAGATTCTTAAGAGTTTCCCATGATTGCAGTAGCCATTTAATAGAGCTAGGCTGAAATCTTAACACTATGGGATCAACGTGAGCATCAACATCCACCTTGCAAATGTCCAAGGAGCCATTCTTCCAAGGAATATTTAATTTTATACTTCCACTAAATCCACCTTTATTCCCGGTCATGACTGGACATGTGGCTATATTTGACCCCAAAACAGGTTCATCGCATCCTGCACTTGATTCATGCTGAAAGTAAATATCCTCATTATCTATTTGGAGAAGTTCAATAACTGCTCCGTGAAACTTTACAAAGTTTGTTAACTGGCTTATGCCAAGGACATCAACATTCAAATCAGCATCTTCAGACAGACTAGTTCCACATTGTATTTCAGAAATCTGAAGAACTAAGGTATGACGACAATTTGTCTTGTTTTCTACATTATCTACAAATGGATCAAATGCAACAATTACATTTGTAACTGTAACATGGAAGCTTGTGAGCAACCACTTTATCATTTTTGCAATGGTTTTCACACCTTCGTGAACATCCATTGAAGCCAACTTCTCAGCATCATCTGATATTTCGTGCTCAGTCCTCGTTGAGCTGTATCCATGTTGATGATTATCACTATTATCCATGCCATAAGTTTCATCTTCACTTGTTGACATTTTATTGAAGCATGGAGAAACTACTAATTCAAGCCCATTCACTTCAACCTCACAACCTTTACCACTCCAAGGCATTTTAATCAACAGGTAGCCAATTGAACCTTCTTTGATCATTATGGATGATGTCTTACCAAACTGTTAAAACATTTGCAGAGGAAGGCAAAAGTCAACAAAAAAATAAATAAATAAATACTCTAGATGCTTTTCAGCTGAGAACACCTCCCAATTCTATAAAAGCAATCTTAAGAGTTTACTTTGTGATAAAACTTAAACCCTACATTAAGAATTCACATTTTTCCTATAACAAAAACTATTTGACGTACTTAGGTCCCATTTGAAAGAGCTTATGATCTGGCTGTCCATAAACTGTTTTCAGCTTATTCCAATAAGCTCTCAAGGATAGTTTATGAAAACAGCCTATATCTTATATAAAACAATTATATGAGTACCTACTCAGTCAGACCTTAATTAAGTTATTTGACCAACAGGATCCATAGTCGTTGGGAGAGAGGTGATGCATATATGAGGAGTGTATCAAGTGACATCACTATATTATCACAAGAGATCAACGGAAAACCATTTTTTGAGCCTCGAGGCCTTGCCTGACCCTACCGAAACGCAACTCATGTAAAACTTTAATTTATCATCAAAAAAGGAAAAAGAACAAATTGACAGAACCAGAGTCGACCGTTAAATCTCAGCTAGCCGGCCAAAACTATAAGTTACAGAAAAGCACATGACTTTACATCCTAACCTTGACCATACATACACGACCGAATGAAAAGAATTTAATCCCCTTCCTTATATGTGTGTATTAATAAACAACTAATTCAAGTTAGGCTTCCTTCTGGGGCGTCGGCAACACACTATTTGTTACAATTTCATACCTTCTTTCAATACTACCAACCAAACCATGAAAGAAAAGGCGGCGAGAATAGCACGAATACCTTGGTGTTGACGAAATCGACATTGAGAGCGAGATCGGAGAGCTGAATGGTTCCCTCGGAGAGTTGGACGTCGAGCTGGTCGAGGTCGAGGTCGCCGAGAATGAACTGGCCAAGTTTCTTCTTGAGGAAGAACTTGCAAACCCTCTTGAGGGCCCACCGCGAGAAGGTGGCCTCGGCGGATTTTGCAAAGTTCCGCCAGGGGAACATGGCTGCGGGAAGGAGAATTGGGCGAATTAGGGTTGGGATAGAGAATCAGGAGGGAAAATCGGAGGGAGGGATGTTGGGAGGTGGCGGCGACGAACCATAAAGCTCCATAAGATTGGCACGCAACCACGAGAATGTGGGAGGAAAAGGAAGGATGGTTTTAAATTAAATCAAAAAATAAAATTCTACTTCTACTTTTTCGTCTTTTCCTCCCCTTTTCTCCTCCTCTTCCATGCAAAATTACTTTATCCCGTTCAAAATCAGTTACTTCGCATTACAAATTCTAAATTCTGTTACCAATGACAACTAACGAATCATAAATACAACTATTAATGAATTAAGAATTCGCATACTATTTTATTTTCATCTAAATTATTTACACTCATAAGAATAATATATATTTTGAGAAACTAACCATTATATCATAAATACATTTTTATTTTTAATATTGGTAATATATTATAATGATTTATTTTACATTTAAATATATCACTTTTAACTTATTTGTGTTATGTGATAGGTAGATATTATTATTAATTTATATATATATATCGTCATATTTACTCTTTTAAGTAATTTTTTTAAAATTAAAATAATTTCTTCGTCAATTTTATCTTTTAAATGATTATTTCTTACTTTGATCAATTTTAAACTTAATTGCTTTTTTAAATAAAATAGTTATCTATACTAATAAGTTACTTATAAAATAAATAAAAACGGTTACAAACAAATAAACATAAACATAAGGTAAGCTAACATGAATAATAATGCATACAGACAATTCATAACCATATAGTTTTTAACACATTTAACATTCAACAATGCATAAGTATCCGTCTATTATGCATTCCATATATGATATTATGACCTACTTCCCAAAGATTGTGTGTGCATTGAATCAAGTCTCCGAGATTCCGCATGTATCATACAGCCATCTTCATCTTCAAGTGTGTTACATTGCGTTGTAGAGTTAAAGTCCCTCAAGACCAACTTCTCTTTATATGATAGGATAAATTTTTACAATTCTACTATACTCTTTTTCATACCATGATCCATCAACTCTCACTTTCTAATTATATTTTTCTATGTAAATCCAATAACTAGTAGAGTTTTGATAATTTCTTTACTTGAGACTACCGATTCAAATACACTTATGGTACACATTAATAATGATTTTCCTACTTGGAAAACATTATACCAATTAACATGTTATTGCATTCAACTTCATAGTTTGGACTTTACTTAGTCTCACACATACAGACAATTAATATGTGTGTGTGATTAATAATATGGAATCCTGGCCTCAATGCCTTAGCTCTTCTTGGTCTAACACATTAAGTTATATGCTTATTACCTTGGCTATACTCAACAGATTTTCCTACACAATAGATTCATACCATATGCCCTGACTCTACTCAACTTCATGTGTGTGTGTATATATATATATATATATATATATATATATATATATATATATATTTGTATCCATAATAGGTCGTGTCCTCTTGTGAAGACTCTATTCATCTTCACACTTGTCATTATTCTAACTCATTATAGAAGAATATGTCATTTATCAAAAGTGTTTCTCTTTTTCATTCAATAAACTGATATACTCATTTAATAAATTATCTTCTAATGAATATATTACATAATGAATACACTCCACTAGACAACTTAACACTTAAAAGAAAATGACTCATTAGATCACTAACACAAAAAAACCTTTTAACGTCCGACATTTTCGATCTTTGACGTCTGCCCAAACACCGACGTCGTATCGGGTGACGTCAAAATAACATCGAAAAAATAGCAGACGTCACTTGACGTTGGTCCTTTAAGAGTTCGACGTTATCCAACGTCGGGGCCAGTAACAGCAGACGTCAATTTTCGCGCTGAAAAGAGGAAAAACTTGAGCAATTTAACGTCTGTTAGAGCCCGTCAAACGTTAAATAACGTCGGTCCTGGTACAATCAGACGTTAAATAACGTCTGTCAGGGCACACCAGACGTCAAACTGCTACATTTTTTTAAAAAAAAATTGACTGTTTTTACAACATCCACACACCTGAAAATCAGAAAATTCCCAGAACAATTTCATAATACTTTCAGCACAATTCTAGAGTTACAGTTATATATAATAGAACTTAAGTTTCAACATATATTCTAAACTAATATAAATAACAACAAACTAAAAGTTTCAACATGAAATTCTTGT
>Ga0099823_1004855_pt1 | contig 13256 bp, 11 predicted proteins | sample CowpearedBW_FD_76831 | JGI IMG/M metagenome (GOLD analysis project Ga0099823, IMG submission 76831) | Root nodule microbial communities of legume samples collected from California, USA - Cow pea red BW | ecosystem: Host-associated > Plants > Roots > Nodule | place: USA: California | collected... | reverse complement strand
AAATACAGGTAAGATCTGCCTTCAAGGAATTAGAGAAAAAAGTCAGGAGGTACGTAAAATATTAAGTTCTGCAAATTAAGACCCCAACCAAACATAGCTAAGGCTTATGCAACCTAATAAGCCTCACATAAAACATGACTGCTAAATCACGTGACCCCGTAAATTGATGAACATGGTGGTTTTAACCGAGGTTTAACATGGGTGCAAGCGATAACATCTGCTAGCTAACAACCTCAGCAATCTCAGAATACATATAAATCCCAATGTTACAAAAAGCCTCTACACCAAGCCAACTCCAAACCATGAAAAATTCACCACAATTCTGCTGCACATATAAAGCAACCTCCCAAGCTCACTGCAAAAGGCAGCCAAGAGAAACACCATTCTCATCTCGAAAGAGGCATTTGTACCTGCATCAGCAACCAATCCAGCACAACAGATATCTCCCCTGACTTGGAAGATAACCTCCCATCTTTATTTAGGGCTTACTTATCTCCCAAATTACTCATCTTAATCGTTTCTCTTCACATTGATGCAACAGATTTTCCACTAATTATTAGTGTATTAGTTTTACACACAAAATGCACCCACCCCCATCCATTTTTTGTCCACAAAAATGCCAAAGTTGAAATATTTCTGTTCTGTTAAGTGAATTCCCGTATGTACCCAATCGAGAATTGTGATATGTTCCCGTTTACTGCACCCTTCCTATGAGAGAACTTGAGAAAGTTGTACATGCCAATTCTCACCCTACTCTGCTGATTTTTAGTTGCCTCACTGCAGTGCTAACGCTGCTACATGAACTCAGATGGTTGCTTAAAGAATTGAGGTTTGGGATGTTTCATTGATCTTAATCAGCTTGCCTACCATATTGCCTCATTCAATGTCCTATGATGACCAAACATATTTCAACAAATTGTAAATTTATTAGGTAGAAGATCTAAATAGAAAATATTACAACTAGCTTTGAAAAATCAAATGAACAATTGACTGATGTATTCACCAACTCATTAAGAGATCCTCAAATTGCTTGTACGCACATAAAAAGCTTGGTAAATATGGCTTCTATCCTCTAGCTTGAGAGGGAGTGAGAATTATGAAAATAGGGTAAATGTGTTTACATCCTGTGTTTCATCAATAAATATAAAGTGTACTCAAGTGCGTAATTGACATGGATCCACTCAAATTTTCTCTCCCTTTTTTCTCAAGCACCAATGACTACTCCATAAAAAGTTTGCTTAGTTATCTCTCTCAAATATCAATTCTTAACATATTTAATAAAATCTGCGCCTGTCTTTCTCCTTTTAACTGTCAACGTGACTGTTACTATTCAAAGTATGCTAATTATATAACAGCTCCAAATGACACTTGTTATTTTACATTTTAACAAATAACTTACTTTTTTCTCTTTTCTTTTTTACGCAACTCAAAAGAGAAGCTCATTAGGTCAATAATCATGTTCTGATCACACGATCATGGTTTCATCAACAAGAAAAAAAAAAGACATGGTCCCCATAAAAATATTCAGCCTGACTTTTAATTTTAACTGACTGCATTGTCCTAATATTTAGTATACTATCAGTTAGAACACAGAATTTAAATCTAGAAAAGAAAAGTCACACAAATACAGTGACTCCAAATGAAAAGCTACCACCACAGTAAGTTCTAAATTGCACCCTCCACCCTCGATACATTTTATTAATTTTCACTAAAGTATAACAAAAACAAAGAAATTCACCAAAATAAAATTCCATCATAAAAAGTATATAAATGCAAAAGAAACTAATATCAAGGCATGGAAATGCAAATTTCAAGTCAAAGAATTGAGTTGACAAATTTTTAATCTAAAACGAGTCACTTAAAAATTAGCTACTACAAAAGAAAAACAAACATAAATATATCAGTCAAGAAAGATAACGATCATACAACAAGAAGTTACAAGCAAGGTAAGAACTGATAGGCTCCAGAAAATAGCAGAAATCATGAACCTGTGATCCAGACAATGTGCATGAGTCCAGTAAATTGCGAAGAATTTCAAGAAACTGGCAGTGCATGTTCTCTTCAAAATCTGTTAGCATTCCTTTAACCTGTGTAAAAGATAGCATGTATAATAAATATGAGCCGGGCTACCCTTTCCAATAAACCATAACTACATATATAGCAAATCAACTAGTAAATATTAAAACTATGTGGGTAGTATCCATAAATCGCATATTTCGTATGGGTGTGTATAACTCCATTGTATATAGAAGTTTGTTATCATTTTCTGTAATTGATTTAGTTAGTCAGATGCCTGTTACAACCATTGTGGTCAGTTGTTACAACGATCATGGTCAGTTACAACTGTTTTACCGTTGAGTCTGCTTCACAACCGCTGTGATGTCAACAGAAAAGCAGTAGTCTTATTGTGCAATACAGTCAATAATAAATCCAACTCATTTCTCGTCAATATTATGCCTCCCAATAATTAGATTTTAATTAGTTCCAGAGTGAGGACATGGTGTGGCTGCTTTATCTAAAGGTGGTAGATGCAACACAAATAGTTTATATAATAAAAATATGTAAATGTTCAAAGATAAAAAAAGACAACTCAAAATTCAATACATGTTATTAATTTTTATTTTGCAATAAGAAAAGGTCATAAAGACACACACATAATATAAACCATAACTAATTAAAGATATAACAACTTTCAGAATCATTTTGATAACAAAAATGCATTAAATTTCAGAATACTTTTTCAATATTCCCAGAAATGTAACCAAAAAACCCAGAAGCATCAGTTTCATTAGTTTGTGCACGGGAGACCATGGGAACTGCAGTTTTCCACACTAAATTTACTACCAGGGAACTATATAAAGGCCAAAATATTATCACCCCCAGATTGGTTTGAAAAAAACTCAAAGAAACATCACTGCAATGAATCACCCAACAGGAATCCAGCTTATGGATTTCCAGCCACTTAATTATATTTGGAATTGGAACTTCAGATTGGAGCTTCCAATCTCACAGGAAAACAGACCAATCTGCAACCCGTAGATGGGGGCACAGTTAAAGAATTCGAACAAAGTTCAATAGAATAATAAGGAGCCAAGGATTAGATCAATGGAAAGAAGGCCTCTTCCTATCCTTATCAATGTAGCTGCCAGTCAGAGAAACAATTTCCGCATGTCAGAAATGAAACAATATTCAAATTTCAAAATAATTGTTTACTGATTCTAGGAAGAACTTATTTTTCAAATCCAGAGTTGCTTCCAAACACAGGATTAAGCACCCAATTCCACTGAACTGAATTATCCTACTGGGATGATTTTAATATTTTGTCAGATGTCCTTTTACCTTAAAGCAATACTCATTTCAAGGATACTTGGGGCTTCTTTAATAGCTGCCAATAAAAACAGTTTTTAGGTTTTGACATAAAAGCATGTTTTTATCAACTATTTTAAAAAGGAGAAAACACAGTACATTACAATCATATTCAGAGTTTCACCTCAGTAAAATGGGATACATTTAATAAACATTAAATTATCAAAGTAAAACTCCAAATTTGAGCACCTACAGTAAAATAGAAACTGTACGTAAGTTTTGTGATTTGAAAATTCAAAATCAGAAAACTGTCTAAATTTAAAAGAAAAAAGAAAAAAAAAAGGCTTCTGCAACTTCTTCTAAAACTGTCGCAAACAGATTTCTTTTAATTTCTTTTTTTAAATAAATTGTAAAACTATTTTGCAAAACAGTATAGAAAAACCATAAACAGAAACAGTGAAGCAAAATCAAACTTCACTTCAGATGTTTCGAAGTCTGAGTTCTTCATATTCCTTTCTATCTAAACCTATCCCCCATTTTCCATTTTTACTCAGACTTTTTGCAGTAACTGTTCAAAGTTAATGCTATCAGAACAGTCCTCTGGTTAATCATTAATTTCTTTCCTTTGGTTTTGAATCTTTAATCTTAATATCATGGCTTGTATTCACTCTATGATGTCAGACATCAGTTTTACCATCACTGAATACACATTTATCCTACAACAGTTGGTAGCACTAATACAAGGAAACAAGAAAAACACTCCACTAAATAACACAACAGACTTCTGGTTTCAGAATGCAGTTTAGCAACAGAGAACACTATACATAGGTTCACCTATAAATTTTGTTATCAATTATAAATCTTTGTATATGAATGTCATATAGAAATTATATGTGAACTCAGTTGCATACAAAACATACCAAAAGTCCTAGAAGGGCAAATCCTTCCTGTCGAACAAAATAGGATCGCAAGAGATTAGGATCTTGATTCAAGAAAAGAATGAGGATATCTGTTCTGCAACCATCACAGTGATTTCATATTAGAAATTAATCATAAGGACTGTACCAAATATAATAATTGAATTTCACACAATCAAATTGACAAGGGAGCAATACCCAGTTAGCACAAGCTTCTTGTCTTGACTTTGTAAGACATCGGTGACAACATCAAAGATGCCTTCGTTCATTAGATCCCTGCATACATTCAGAATTTAAAACTAATAACCAACGGGATTAAATAACTCCTCAGATATGGAATAAATAAATGGCATTACAGTGTATCAAAAGTTTCCTTGACAAGTGTGTGCAAATTGTTCTTCAGGTGTTCCGCTTGGGCTTAATCAAAAAACCCTAATTGAGCCCACCATGACATACTTTATAGCAGACTAAGGAAAAATGTTTTCCACTAAAAGCTACTGAATAACTCCAAAACAAATCAAAGGAAAGCAAGAAGCATCTGTTCATTTAATGTGCTCAACCAGATTCATTCTTAAGAGACCAGCAGAAAAAACAGCTATCTCATGAGACCATGTAACATACCTAAAAAGCCGAAGCTGCTGAACCATCTGCAAGCTCTTGCTCAAACTACAAAATTCATGCAAGAAATATACCTGTCCACCCCAATAAGAGGAAAATACTATTTAGAATATGAATCTATGAAAAATTATAAGCACCAAACAAGGCAGTATTTGCTCACTAAAGAAATATAGCCATACAAGGCAGGAAGAACTAATAGTATACAACCTCAACATATATGATAACAGCTACATAGACATGATTCATTTTAAAGAAAGTAAAACATTGACCCTATTCTGATAGTGAGGTAATCTACCAAATTACTCTGTTATGGTGCATATGGGTTTACATGACTTTTTTGGAATAAAATAAATGTGAAGAATAAACAAAGCACTTCACTATTTTCGTTTCAAGTGTGCTGAATGCCATCATTTGATCAATGTAATCAAAATTTCCAAGGCAGATAAGGCTTTGTTGTTGTTGTTACTGCTGTTGTACTTACACATCACATATGACACAAGAACCTACAAGTATTTGCACTCATACATGCTTGACAAACAGCCTACAGCCTAATGCAGTTACAAACATACTTGCACTTATTTTTTACGGCTGTGACTAGCAAGCAACAATGATAAACCACATGACTGCAAAAAGCCTTGCACCATGAGAAACCCTCTACTTTGCTTAGGGGAGGTTTGCACTTGTTAAATCCGATTTACACACAGATACTTGCACTTAAGTCTGACCACTATGACTACAGCAAGCAGAAGGCCTTGGCCCCAAGAAAATCCAGTTGGCTAAGAGACAATTTGCATGGTCCAATCCAGTTTATGTATGGATTGATGACATCAGTGTCAATTCATTAGCACGCCCGATTTAGTATCTAAACTGAACCAGTGATTGGCCTTTCCAACTGGTGGCCAAACCAATCCAGCTGGCGGCCAAGCTTGGTCAGCTTTAGTAACATTGGTTAAAACTACCTTGCTCTAAACTCTATCAATATATCTCCTCGTTCCATCAAAGCAGATGTAAAAATAGCAGATGATGTGAATGCACCACTGCAACTACAAACACTTCAGATTACATGGGTTCACTTTATACCAACACATTCTTCGATGGTTTGAACATCACAGATTGATATTTAGTTTGTGATCAAGCTGAAGACCGTAGAATAGGAGAACCTTTACTGGAGTAGACAGTGTCAGCAACAATGGACATGCATTGTTCAAGGAAATCTGAAAGTGGAGCACAAGGTGTTCCACACCAGTAGTACTTACATTGATTAACAATAGAAAACATGACTCAGGACATTATACATTCCAAAGTTTTTAACCCTAAGCTGATTACGGGGAATAAATGAAACAGAACAGAGAGACCATTTACAGGGATTATATTTCTTTAACAAGTGAAAATGTAAAATTTAACCAGATGCAACCACATGACCAAAAATGTGTAATAAGATACATCATCAAGCAAGAACAAATTCAAATATGATATAACATCATGATGGAATTGTACAATAGCACTGACATATATAAGTTTATTTATTAGATGAGTGATCATTATAGGGATTGTGATCTATCTCCAGAGTACAAAATGTAACTACTAACTAGAAGGGGAATGTTATGAAAAAAAATTCCCCCTTAATCACTCATATTGGTGACAGATCAAGCCCACAAAGGAGGAACAGCTTTCTTCCAAGTATAGCCAAGGAAAAACAGATAAAACAAATCTTCAACAAGGCTTACCAAATTCTTTTTTGATTCTTGAGTCGTGGTGGGTGATTTTAGCCTAGCAAACAACTCCTGGATAAATGTACTGTCATCCTTTAATGAAGAGACAACCTAAAAAATAACAGCAGACAACCATAAAGACAACATTCACTAAACAAAATGATGTTTCCATTCTTTGTTAATGAAATCTTACGTAGGCATTGTTTGAATGTATTATGGAGTTAAGATTTGCACCAATACCCTCATCCAATAATCTAGCCAGAACAACATCCTGAAAGTGAGAAGGGAAGGTAAAAATCATATTGAAGAGGAAAGAAATCAGCCATGAAAGCATAATAAAGACCCAAACCTTCAAAAAACCAACTCTATATGTCTGATGAATCTTTGACAACACAACTGGATCTTTTATAGGTATAGCCTACAAGATAAAACAGGCAACATATTAATAGGAAGAAAAATCCTATGACATTTACAGAGTAAAGATCCACCTAACTTACAGCTCTCCAAAAAATAAAAAAGGAATAGCGTACGTATCATACCTCCTTAAAAACAACATGCTCTTTCAAGAATTTACGATGATGTTGAACATGGGGAAGCTCTGGATCATCTGCATATTGCTAAAACAAGTGGTTCAGAAAAGGTGGAGGGAAAGAATGAAGAAATGAAATTGTCTAAATCACTTAAATCAAATTTAAACCTTTATTTGCCCTGAATACAGCCAACAAAGTATTATAAAATATTAAAGCAAAACCACAGGAGAATAGACATGAAAAAGACTAAACACTTACACTCGAGGGCACCAATAATGTCCACTATAAAGTCATCACTAAAAATTCTCTCAAAAATCGCTGGACTATTTAGCAAAACTGCAATGCAGAAACATATCACTAGAATGAATGAAACATGATTCACAAAATCAGGATCCAAGTGAAAATGGTGTAAAATTGAAAACTGACCAATCCCTTTGACTATTTTGAAAATCATGTGAAGGCCATCAATATTTTCCAAGTCTTCGCACATTCTGAATACTTCCATTAGTTTCCGAAAAAACTCTTGCTGCAATATAAACCCCAATGAAAAGGAATGTACAGATATATAACATACTAGAAGAAGAGCAGGGAGTGCAGCTCAGTGTGACAGAGTGATAGCACCATTAATTATCACATGCATTCTATTTATATGAACAATTATGATACCCAAATTACAGAAAATTTGATTATATAGAGGAACTGGGATAAGGACTGTCCTAGGTCTGTGATATGCACCATTACAGTAAACTCTCTAACCAAAACATCAATAAAAACAACTATAAAGATCAAGACTTGAACGAGAGGAGAGATCACCAAATTATGCAAAATGAAGGTCACCAGTGTACCGAATGAAGACAAAACATGCACAATCACAAGAGTTTTATGTTAGCTTACATCACTTAATATTAGTTCTGTAAGCCGCAACTGATCTGCAAAGCCAGTGTCAACGACAGTCTGCAAACCAAAAGAAAAAATCAACCAAAAGACATTGAGTTTAATGTTATGCATGCATGTATGATTACTACTCTAGAAAGATATAAACAAAAATGTTAGAAATCCCACATTCACTAGAAATATGTTCATAGTGTATAAACGTGTGCAAACCTCTTTTACAAGCTAGTTTTATGATATTAAGTTAGGTTTAAAGTCTCACTTTTTAAGCAGAAAATCGTAAGATTAACATAATGTCCAAACCTTTAAAATCAAAGGAAGTGTTGAAAGCTCAACAGCAGGCAACTCCCTTGGTTCACTATTGACACTGTGAAATGGCTCATCTGAGATATCCAGCAAAAAAATCAGACTTAGTCAATAAACCCATAAACAAGTACATAAATAGCACAATTCTGCAGTATACATTACATTCCTCTGTTGCAGAAGCTAAAATTAGCTCATAGAAAATAATATTCATTGGTGATTTCTTGAACATTCAAATATTGATACAAAACATAAGCACATCCAACATAGAGCTGGTAATGAGATTAAATTCGCATTACTTACTATTTAATGTATTAAAATGCATATTCCTCTGCACATTGCAAATATGGTCCCTAAACAAAACACGTATGTTAATTAAGCTCAATATACAGCAGCAGAAAAACGCAACTTAATAGACAATCATAAGTTAAGTTTTAACCATATGTAAGAGCAACCACTAGTCTCTTGAAAGCTAAGTGCCAGTTCTGTAGCATATTCTGGATCTCTCCATGAGATGATTGTATCTGAAGAGCAAAAAGCATATCCATCAAACTGATAAAACAACAACCCCTTATATTTCAAGCATAAATGAATGACAACTTCCCTTTACTGAGAAAGAGAGGGAGGAAGCATAAAAGCTACTAACTACCTTCTTGTTTCCTATAAATATCATCAGAACTGATGCGATGCAACAGTATGGTCTCATTATCGTCTTCATCATAAACAAATAAGCCCAGCTCTTCTGATCGCTGCATTAAGATTTATACTTAATTATGTTCGATGCAAGGAATCTCGAATTTTGTCCAATGAGAAAGAAAAAGAAAATATTAAAACCAGGTATAAATGACAATGTATATCTTTAAAAGAGTATTAAATTTTGAAAGATATTATATTTTTATTTTGGAGGATTGTAAGTACAATGTATATATTTATGTGCTTGTTTATGCTAAATATCAAAACTGTAACGCTCTAATTAGTAGTAGAATTATACTAATATAGGGTGTTACAACTTCAACTTTAATGCATCCATATCCACATTGCAAACCCACTACTAAATAAAAAATAATAATCGAAGCAATTAAATACATTTCAAATTTCTTATAATTTAGAAGTCATCAATCTAAACACTACCTGAGGGAAAACAAAGCAGCTAAAAGTGATGGGCAGGTCATTCACTAATGAAAGCTTCAAGCAAATCAAAAGCCTTTTTTCCACTAAGTGTAACAAACTACTCGAATTAAATGATGCCATTAACCAAGCTGTCATGTCACAAATTAAAGCATAAAAAAAAAGATTTACAAACCTCTAGATAATCAACAGAGACATGACCAGTACCCTGGTCATCCCATTTCCCTTCATCATTCAGACGATATACCTTAACACGCTGAAATCCAATTAGGAGAGAGATTAAGTAAAAAGAAATGAACATGTGTGCTTCTTCACAACCACACATTATAGCAATACAGAAGAAAACGCTGATAAGAGCATATTGCATGTCAGAATTCCAAAATACATAAATTGTATTACAATATAAGTAAAGACAACACAAAAAACTATATGCATAAATCTTTAGCAGACAGCTACGGTCCCATGAAAATATCTATTATTCATGTTATTGAATATGTGAAATCTAAATTAATTATAACGTATTAATTCAAAAACAATCTAAATACTCTGCTATAAAGAATGTGAAGCAACTAGGAAATAAAAAAAAGGCCAAAAAGGAAAATGTTTTGTATGAGCCAAATGAAACAAGAATGCCCAAACTTCAGAAATTGGTACGAGAAAAATCAGAAGAACATCAAACAAGAAAAGAAATATATAATAATCGCAAAGTATAACAAAAATATTTTTTCTTCCAAGTTGATAGTAGTTAATAAACATGAAGCACTGAAAATTAATATTACCATTATTATGAATTCTCAGGCCAAAACTATACAATTTCTGTCTTCAGTTCTGAAGACCAAGTGGATAATGTTTAGGCTTCCTAACTTATCAACAAACATCGTTTGCAATAATTTATCTCAAAAGAGTACTAAAGTATCTTTTCAAGTTAATCTGTAAAGATTAAAGGAGACAGATTCTGTTAATTTCGAAAGCTAGTCTTAACTGTTTGAGTAAATTGGCACAAGAGAAGAATATAATTGAAATGTAACAAAAGTTTGAACATGCCTCACACGAGAACACGAAAACCATATGATCTACTTTCCACAGATGCAATAAGCATGTTTCACAATAAAACCAGCATTAAAGCACTAAAATGATAAATATACTACTATTGAGTACCAATCTTTTAATACAGAATATGTTTTTGGGTTCACAACATGTAAATTCTCATGGCTTAATTAATAGTTTATTACATCGAGCTTCCTATTCTACAAAATGCGGGACTCATAAAGGATACTAGACATCGTGTTCTTGATTTTGTTGATCGTTTCCCAAGTGATTAATATGACTCAAATGTAATCAGATTTAGATCATTCGAATACTAATACCAGATAGTTCTTTCCTCACTGTAATGAGGGTGTTTTGCGATAAAACCAACGTTAAAGCACTAAAAAGACAAGTATAGTACTTCTGAGTGTTGATCTTCGAATAAAAAATCAGTTCTACTAGCTTACAATATGTGAATTTTGATTATTAATGAAAGTGATTGATAAATTCTCATAAAAAGTTAAACTAAGTAACTGACCAGTCTTCTACACATAAGCAGAACAAGTAGGTGAAAGAAAACAAGCCAAAAGACAAACAACTACACAAACATCCAATTAAAATTCCAGAGAAACTATAACAAATGGATATATTATTATATTTTTAGATTTAAGTAGGATACCAATAATCACTAGGGAACCAATCATCAGTATTAAGAACACAACACCGAGTATCCTATTATGAGTCTCGGATTGACTAGGATAGGAAGCTCAATGTAGCAAACTAGAAATTTAACCATGAGACTCCACCTAGTGAACTAGTCTTTCCAGTCGGCTTCTCCTAATGTGCCTAAGGCATAACAATTCACGTTCAAACATTGATACAGTGGACTGAGTACAATTTCAACTCTGAATAGCAGGTGGTAGCAAACACATCACCACTGGCTGATTACAGGGTATTGACAATAAAAAAGGTTGAGAAAAGTAAAAAAGGGAAATCAGTGTAACTCGCTGAAAAAAAAAATACTGTGTACATTTAATGACCACCAAGCTAACAGCAGCAAATCATAACAAGACTATAAATTGGACCACAAATCCATAACTAGCTCACTGCACAGTGACATTACAACAACTGCACAAATTCTAACCCACCGTATACAAATTCAAACGGAGAATACTATCCAACCAAATTGCAGCCAAAATCCTGGGATATACCAAAAATTCATTTCAGGCTCAAATAGGTCTGCGCATATCTAAGGATTTCAAATCAAAAATTCCAACACTGTTGGATCCTTGTCAAATAACTACAGCTCAAAAGAGCACGAGCCCAACCGCGATAACCTCCAATAACCTCCAAGACAAGGTCTGAAGGAAAAAACTATATTCTTAACCTTCATTTCAATTTCTAACATCCTAAAAGTCCAGGGTATAATTTCCAAGAAATTATAACCAGATATTAATATAACAAGAAGTGTATATCTAGCCTACTTGCTTGGATACTTTAATTGGCACCTAACAAACCCAATTCTCTAATAGCATAAAGCACCGAACCATGGTTCAATTGGTAACCAGTCCGAGACGATTCAAAGTCAATATCTTATGAGATGAACTTGCTACCATACACACGCAACGGAGGAAGCACATCAGGACCCGAGTGATACCATATGAAAACCAATCCAAATGAATTTACGAAAGCTAACACTTGAGTACATCAAAAGGCTCCAAATAAATTAAATCGAAGTCCAAACAACATCAAAAAAGCGAAAAAACTGCAGAGACTAGATTCTAGGGAAAAGCATAAGGTATCAAATTACAATAGAGAAGCTTGCCTGCATCGAATTAGTGTTAGCCTGTGATTTCTCCGGCGCTCCCATCGCAGCTCCTCGGAATTGAAGCAAGAACGGGCACACTCAATCTTGGGGGCTTCGAATTAGGGTTTTTGAGGAGAAGGAGAATGAGAAGGAAAACAATTACAGCAAAAGAAGTAAGTTTCGCGGGATCAACAGGAAACCCTAACCGCCATCAACATAGCAGTGCGTGAACTTTCTCCTCTCCCTCTTATCTCTCTCTTTCTCTCTCTCTTCTCTCTCCCCTTAAATATTTTCCTCTGTGCAAGACTGTCCCCGACCTTCGATTAAGCAAAAAGAGAAGTAGAAAACTCTTAACGCATTGAATTAATGGCATGGAATCGCATTAATGCCCTTGGAGGTTTCGGAAAAATTACAACTGGACCATTGACTTCAGTGCGATCCGTGCGATTGCGCGCTTCTTTCTTTCTTTCGCAATTTAATCACATGGCATGGGTATTACGGACTGTTTGGAATTTTGGAAAATCTATACAAAAACGATTAATCGAGCGATTGTGGGTTTACACGGTCACGCCGCTATGCCTCCTGTGTTTTCAACTTTCACGTCACTGCTGCTCTTTTTCTTTTAGAAACTAAAAATAGGATTGAGTTCAAAAGAAAATTAAAATAAATATTAAATCATTTAAAATATATTTTATTTGTTTTTTCTTCTTTTATTAATAATAATATATTATGTTTTTTCATTCAAATTGACTAGTAACCGACATATTTTAATTTGCGACTGTGTTCGTATTTTTTAACTTTTATACAAATTTAAATTAAGATAATAATAAATATGTAATTAATTTTTAAAATAATTATTAAATATAAAATTTATAAAATAAAATATGTAATTAAAAAAATTATATAATTATTTAAAAAAATATATTTTTTGAATAACAGTTAAAAATAAATTATTTATAAAATAATTAAAAATAAAATGAAAATTATAAAATATACATACAAAATATAATATTTCTTT
>Ga0099823_1004854_pt1 | contig 13257 bp, 11 predicted proteins | sample CowpearedBW_FD_76831 | JGI IMG/M metagenome (GOLD analysis project Ga0099823, IMG submission 76831) | Root nodule microbial communities of legume samples collected from California, USA - Cow pea red BW | ecosystem: Host-associated > Plants > Roots > Nodule | place: USA: California | collected... | reverse complement strand
ATATATATATATATATATATATATATATATATATATAAAGCTATAAGAAAAATCTTATTTTAAGTACTAATTTATAGTATTTAAAAATAGAAACCGAAGTACAGCTTAAAACACCGAAAGACTATTGAACGAAATACAAATAATTTGCAGGTACAGATAGCAGCAGCTCCACACAAGTAGAAAAGAAAAGACCACTTTCTACACCTAATTTTATATTCTCTTTCTACCCTTTTAGTTCCTTCAACCGTGACATGCCAAACATACCCAGTGGGATTGGAAACTTCTCCATATCACAAAGACAAAACATATTTAATGATATAGAATGATATTTAGAAGCCCAGAGAAACAAGCTCATTGGAGGCATTGTCATGTACAAGTTATGAGCAATGCCAGCCTGTCGTTCACGTTGAATCACAAGTATATATAAATTCCATTTTCCTTTGTTTTTGTGATTATAGGAAAATAGAGAAATTAAGGTGAAACCATGAAAATAAGACAGGGGGTGATGTTAAAGTATAACAGTTGGGCTGTACAGGAAGCTTGAGGAGTTAACAATGTATCTTCTTCTTCTTCTTCTTCTTCTTCACTCCTCAGACCCCACCTTTATCTCCAAAAGCCTCTCCACTGGTTGTCTGCAAATTGGGCATCTATTTGTCTGGAACCTCAAAACCTTCGCACATCCACTACACATACACTGAAAATACAAAACCAATTCACCCAACGTATTCAAGGTCTCAACTTACAAATAATTAGTTTTTAACCCAAGATTTGAACAGTCATAGATTCATACTGATTCTATCAACAAATCAAAGAAAAATTCATTCAGAAAGGGAAGCTAAAATACCATATGGCGGCAGGGATGAACAATTGTATCTCGAGGCTCCGACAAGCAGATAACACATTCTTTTCCTTGGTCACTCTCATCCAAGTCAGCTTCTGTTGAATTTCCAATGCCATATATCTCCTGCAGCTCATACCTCATTCCATTCACCCACAAGATCTGCTTAATAACTTTCACCCGGAACTCTCCTTTCTCCTTCTCAAACACTGCTTGGGTAATCTGTGAGTTTGTGCTACCAGATGCTGGAGTTCTATCTGACTCATCATGATTACCAGGGGATGCGTCTGCCTTTACCGCTAGGGGGTACACATCCATATCACCCACTTTCAGTAACTCGGGCTCCTCAAAAACAGAAAAATCAATACCAGTTCCAGATGGCTGCTTAAACTTCTGGCCAAGACCTTGCTCAAAGTTCACTGTCAGTGGAGCAGGATTGTTTTCCTTCACTGGTGTGAGGATGGAGTCTTCACCTTCTTTTGCAAAGAAATAAATGGTGACGCTGTTAAACAGATAAAAAGAAACACTACCTTTAGAACAAGTACATGAATAAATATAGTTCAAAATATTCACACGCACAACCATCGATGACAACTGTCCCCTTCCCCCCCTGCCCAATGTCACAAATGCGCATTAGCCTTTACAAGCCCTAAATATCAAACATGTAGCAAAATATGTGCCCATTAAGCTCCACAATACTCCAAATCTGAACATAACTGACAGTAACATTTTCACGAGTTTAAAGTTTCTTATGCAACATAGGTAAGAACTACGAAGCATAAGCCAAATATGCATTAAATTAACCATTCAGATATCTTACAGAAAAAAAAAAAGGTACTGTTTCCTACAACCATAATTTTAAAATTGCAATAAATGGAAGTAGAACCTCAGTCTTCCATTATCTGTCTCCCAAAATTCAAAGTAGAACTCCAATTTAAATATAAGGGTGGAAAAGATAAAAAAAAGCATAATTAAAGATTATATTATCATTGTAAACCACCCCGAACAGCACAAAAACCTAGACAATCAAAAGCACTTCAGTCTCCATTACCTATCTCCCAAAATTTAAAAACAGAACTCCAATTTAAATATAGGGTTGGACATAATTAAAGATTATTTTAGCATTGTAAACAGTCAAACTATTGTGCAGCTACACCTCTTTGATATGGCTTCATTACATTCTCGAACAAAAGCTAAAATTAAAATGGAACAAACAATAAACTCCAACCCTGGTTTGATAGCTATAACAGCTTAAAGATACAGAACGGAACCATGGTAGTTGAATCGGGATCTAAAGTGTAAATTGAAAAACCCATTTTCTGAATTCCAAATTGAAATTACCGTGAAAAGTAAGATTCATGATCAATCATAAAAATTTAGCACACACACACACACATATAAGACAGAAGCACAAATTGATTAATAACTAAAATAACATAACTCTAGGATAATTTTAACAAAAATAAACATGTGAGAGATGAAAACATAAATACTATCTGCACATACACTAGCATTTTCAAGTCAAATAGCTAATAAAGTGTCGTAGAAGCATAAAAGCAAACACTTGTTGCAAAATAACAACCACAAGGCAAAAGAGAGTAGTTGCCCGCTACACAGATTCACTACTTCAGCACACAGTAGTTGGTGCTGCAGAAATTATGGGAAGAGAAGTATAAAAGTGAGAAGGAAGAATGAGAGGAGACAAAAGTCATTCATGGGGCACTCATGTTTGGCAATGGTAGAGGGAAGAATGATAGATGCTAAGGCCAAGGTCTAACAAGAGGGGAAATAAAAGTGCATCCCTTCTCATTTCTGCTAATTAATTTTGAGAGGGTGTAGGGTTTTACAGAGTCGGTCACGCATGACCCAACCTAGTTTTGAGGACATGACCAACTTCGCTGCCAAACCATGATTTGTGTGATTTTGGAGCAATACAAGCAATTTGCTTACAAGTCAAACCCAAAATCAATTCAACCCTCAATTTTATAATAATCGAATTATTCAATTTGCAATACAAATCATGCTATACTTACTACCATTGATAATATACCTTCACTTGATCATGAACATTACATATAAAGACTTTTTCTTTAAGCTTATATGATTGGACTAGTGGCATGGCAAAAGGTTTGGGTAGTTTGAATGAGGTTATGTGATCAGTCTCTTTGCTACCATTGTAACAGGATTTTCTACAAGTTAATTAATGCTACCCTTTTCATGATGGTTAAAAGAAAAGTAGTTGCCATTTTGCCAGTCATGGTAGTCAGTTTGAGAGCAAAGGTTCATTTTGTCTGAACATTAGCTTATCAATAACGCTATTCCTTCTATTATCAATTTATCACTCTGCCAATCTGTAGTAACAAAAGATTTCAAAATGTTCAAATTGATTCTCCATCTCATCAAAGATAATTGAGTACACACTTGGTTTCATGTTAAATTCTTCATACTCACATTAAAATACTAGCTAACGTGATTGTAGGCACATTTTCATATTGATAGTTTCATGTTAAATAATTGATTCATGGTCCAAAATTGATTGGTTGAAGCACACTACGAACCCTTTACGTTGGATAAAAAAATAGATACCGAGTTTTATTACCAACTTACTTATAGAATAAATACATCCAATTGAAACACAAATCACATCACTTCAATATCAATTTTAACCAAAATCTACTTTGTAAAATCAATTTCATTCAAAAACAATTTTGCCAACACATCCAAACACACACTGAACCCTTGAAAGACACAATTACCCAAAAACAAGATACCCATTACAAAACTATATCCACTCCCACGGGAAAAAGAAACTAGCTATCTAAAGCATCAACTTATTTAATGCAGTTACCTTTGAAAAATTGCAGTTACCCTGCATCATATGCATGTTTTACACCTTACAACACTAACCAGAGCAATGTCCATTATGCTACCCAGCGGGTAACCATAGGATGACATGTTGGTAAGGTAAAAGAAAATGGTTGCCATAACATTCCGTAAAACTCAAGTTACCATGAGAGCTAAAATGAACGAGCCTAAGCAATACAAAAGATAAGACAAGCAAGCAAGTACCATTCGAATAATCCCCCACGAAAGCATCATTCCTATAAAAAAAATCCCTCGCATGAGCATAACTCCCATTAGCCTGTAAAATACTCAAGATATATTAAATAAAAATTAAAAAGAAAAACCCTGGTTGAAGTTGGTTCCATATACTTTTTAGCTTCTGATTGCTTGTGTATAGCAGAACCCTGCTTAATTGCTCACGCAAAAGTGAATGCTACTTGCTACTAGCTTTGTTCGTTCTCAGTTCAATTATTTGATTAATAACTAGAAGCTAATTAGTAATCTAATCCCACCCCCAACAAGCAGATGACGGCATCCAAAAACCCTACACCCAACAATCTCATCTTAGTGCAAGATAAACCGCATGCAGATAGCTTGTCACAAAGAACTCAGATCCCCAATTCGAATCAAACAACCCCTTCATTTCACAATTGCGATGATAACAATACATTAAGCAATCACAAAACTAATATTAACGAATTGTCAACAAAACATACCTCCCAGAAACGGTGGCATCGAAGGAAAACGAGATAAGGAAGTGGGAAGAATTTCCCTCATCAGGTTCAAGCCTAAGACTCTCTTTCCTGATATTGACATCGTTCCTTATGGTAACGGCCTTCTGGTGCTCAACAAAAGGTGCAGGGTTAGGCATCACGGGCCCACAAGGGTAACGCCCTGGAATCCACGCCGGGTCCATGTGCAGATGATGTTGATGTTGATTTTGTGGATGATGATGTTGATGCTGTAGATGATGATGTTGATGCTGTTGATGATGATGCTGATGAGGTATGGGAGGCGCCGGAGGGTAGTAACCGGGGTAATGGTACTGCGGGTAATGCAGGGTAGGGTTCGGATAAGGTGCGGCACCATGGTACACGAACGGATTCGCGGCGATCTCAGGCTGCGGCGTCACCGGCGGTGGAGGCGGCGGGTGACTCCGCCTTATCGCTCCGCTGTGTCGGCGACGGTGGTTGGCGCCACCGCTTGAGACGTTGCCCATGAACGTGAGGAAAGAAGGAAACAAAAGCCCTAATTTTGGGTTTGGGTAGTTGGATTGTCCGTGCACCCCCGGAGGTGGTGGTGGTGGTGGTTTAGTTTTGCGCTCTTTCCTTCCCGTAGTAAAACTGAAAAAAAGTTGTATTAATTATTAATTAAATAATTAATTAGTTGATATAAAAATAATAAAAAAAGAAAGGAATGAATTGAAGGGTGAAGCGAAAAGTTAAGAGTTGAAAGGGTAAGAATAATAAATGCGTGGAGAATTGATTTTGGAGAAATGAAGGAAAAGAAAAGAATAGAAATAGAGAAAATAAAAGTAAATACAGCGAAATTAACAGAGATATTAGATGGCTCGCATCATTTTCTTTTTAAAAATATATATTCAGACAGAGACAATTTTTGTTGGCACATTATTAGGAGTTGTAAAATTTAGACACCCACAACGGTACAAAGACTATGTATTAATTTATTTTTTCTCGTCTCACTGTAGTTGTCCATGTCCTTTTTCTTATACGAGATTATATATAGCATCTTTCACAAGTGGAATAAACGTCCCTACCCACATTCAATCTATGGAAGCTTTGAAGAACGAAATTTTAACATTTCTTCTCCAACTTATATTCTTGATCAGACCTATAACGTTTGTGTATGTAAGATAAATTGTCTTCATAAGTTGTCGTGTTGTAAGTATATATTTTAAACTTACTTTATCTTTAATAAATATATATGGGCAAAACATCATAAAAGTTCAATAACAAAGTTTCTGACATTATTTGAATAAATAAGTAACCTTTAAATTTATGTTAATCTTACAGTAAAATTTACATATACTTATGTATCTTAAATTTACTTTATATCTAAATAATATGGAATTTTAACACATTTTTTCATATATAGCACAAAAATACTCAATTATACATCATTTATGAATCTTATATTGAAGTTTCTGTTAGTTTTTTTTTTTCATCTATTACGTTTTTATAATACACTGATTATCACTAATTTTAATATTTTAAAATATATTAAAAAGATATTTAAATTATCAATACAATATATTTTTAATGCTTATTTAAAGTCAACACCTAAACAATTAATAAAAAATCTGAACTACATTAACTTGCAAAAAGTAGAAAAAAAAACACAAAACAAGGAGTGAATTAAATAAATGCATTATCTTTTAATTATAACCGAAGTAACTTGACAATCCAAATGAATTAAAAATTTTTAACTTTAATCTAAGAATTGTCGGTGAAATTTGTTCTAACAGTAGATACCTAGAACATGAAGTTTGTCGGTCCACTGCATCGAGTATATTTGATTTCCCAGAGAACCTTATTTGATCATTAAATCCAAATTCTCATAAAACAATACTAAATCATGTTCTACGTAGTTGCTATTGATGTTTTAAGATGATATATATGTACTAAAACAATTAGTGAAGTTTTCTTAATCTGTATTTCCCTTCTAATATCTTGTTCCGTTCATTGCATTACAGCTGATAAGACATCACAGGCAAACTAGTGTTCCATTGTTGTCACATAATTAACAACACCACGTTAAGGAACATCACCTGTGATCCTTATGTGGTTTATAATGTATTTCCAAGTTTATACCTAAACTACATTCTCATTCACACTTTTCATTTTTTTCTTCTTTTTCATGAGAATCTCATTTTGTACTCTAACACACTTTCCAAATTCTTATTTCCTTCACACGTAACTTTAGTACTTTGCACTAGTTTTAGATAACTTGAATGGTAATCTTGGCACATTTAGTTAGAAGATGATAAATATTGCAATCAAGAAATGAAGGCAATATTTCTTATGCATGATTTTCATTAATCTTTCGTTATGATGATGATTTCTTCGTTATATAACATTGTAAATTTTTTATACAGTCCTTAACAAATTACTGCCGTTGTTTTTTTTTTTCTTTTTCTTTTTAATGAGGAAATGTTCCGATGTTGGTGTTGACTCTAAAATATGTACGGTATTTTGGTCAAAATTTATTTTAGGAATCAAAATTTCTTATTCACGTTATAGTTGTACTACTCGATTATCCGATTAATTAAAATAAATGCTTAAAATTAGTCAAGTTTTAAACTTTGTTCAACATGAAGATGTATCTCGTTGAATATACATGATATATATGAATCAAAAAGTTTCTTGATATCTTATCTCAAATGTATTCAATTGTAAAACAAATATGGGATAATAGATAAATATACTATTATGAATTGAGATTAAATTTTAATGAATATTAGATTTAAATTAAATAATTTATAAGTGCGTTTATTTTAGATTTGGGAACAATTTTTCTTTTTTTTTTAATGATCGAGTTTAAAAATTGTGTTTGGAAATAACATTTTAAGAATAATTTGAGAAAAAAAAAATTGTTCTATTGGAGTAAAGTTACTTTTGTATTGGTCCAACATCTATAATCAATTATAAAACGAGTCAAAGTTAGGTAAATTAATTAAAATTAAAGTTTGTTTTTGTAATATATAAAATAAATATTTATATTAATTAAGTAGTGTAAATTATTAACATAAATTTTCAATTTTAAATTACGTTAGTATTTAAAATTACATCTAAATTTTTATAGTTTTAAAAATAGAAAAATATTAATGTACAACAGAAAAAGTTTAATCAATACTCAATATATAAAAGTGATAAAATTTATAGGATGTAAAATATAATTACAAAAAATAAAAGGAAAAAACAAATGTATAATAAATGTAGACAAAATCAAAGTATATTTATATTATTGTTTTTAAAAATATTTTCCAAATATACAATTTCTCGGAGAGCTTTTAACTTCTTGTGTTGTGAGATTTGAATTTATACTCTGCAGAATAGGACTAGGATGATTCATCATTTTATTGTGGGCATCATCTCGACCATAATTAAAGATATTGTTTAAAATAATCACGTAATTAATATTCATATTAAGATACTCTAAACAATTAAGTTGGATTTACCAAGTGAGACACAGTTTACCAAGTAAAAACTTTAATTATTGTTATATTTATTATATTTCGCAAATTGCTGATTTAAGCGTTAAAAGTGTCTTTACATAAATCCACCTCACATCTAAACCGAAGAAAATGAATAGAAAAGATGAAAAATAAGGATACTTCGATATATTGTAAGAATATATAGAATTGGAAATTGGAAGTGATTATTTATTCTGTAACGAATATATAGAAACTTCATAAAAAGTAATAATTTATCCTATTTTATGAATTTTAAATTCTGGTATTATGTCACAACCATGTTACTACATGACAGGGATGAAATGTTACACTAAAAATAAAATCCTATATAGCTGAGAAAACCTTGTCATGCTTCTCAGAATCTTTGAAATTGGTCAAAGAATGCATTATTAGTTCCAGTTTGAAACACAAGGAAAAGTATTATAAGAAGACTCTGTCACCCAAAAGAAAATACGTTGAAGATGACATTTTTCGAATGTACAACTTTCTTTGACCTAACATACTTCTTCTGTTATAACATACATTTCAACAGAGTCCTTATCTCACAATAATCTTTGAATTATGTCTTTATTTGTTAAAGACTGTTACTATTATTTGTTATTATTTTTATTGGGGACTGGATTTTTTTTTTCAGATACGTATTTTGGACGGATAAATTAGACTTAGATTAACTAATAAAGTTTAAAATGATAACTCTAAAATTAATAAGACTTTTCATATCAATCCGACATTTATTTGTCCTCCTGATAGCAAAAATATACATTTTCAAATTTTACTTATCAAAACAAATTAGAAATTTCTTAATTTCAAGGTGTAATGAAAATGTTCTATACGAAGGTTCGTTGTGGATAATATTCTATTTTTTTAAATTATTAGGATTTAGCTCCAATTTGTGGAACGGCAATAAGAACGTGCGAGAAAAGAGGAAGAGAAACACGTCAAGCTTAAAAAGTTTATTTTTTAAAAAAGCGTACTGAAAACTTTCCATATAGACGTAAAAAAAATGCACATAGTTATATAATAGATTATGTTCTCAGAATAATTTAATTCAGTTGATTTAAAACTTATAATCGATTCAAATTTTTATATATAACTGATTAGATTTTCTTTCTGTATTATTACTATTTTCAAATTGTTTCCTTACTACTTTTTTCTTACTTCACCATTAAAAAAAAATAAGGATTGCGAAAGAGGGCAAAGGATAACGAGTAATATATAATGAAAAAGTATTGAAAAATTTCAGGAATTTTTATTCAAAACAATTATTTTTTACTTGCATAACTTTTTGCCAGCGTGAAACAGGTTCTTAAACAAACTTTTAAATCAAGTTGAACTCTTAAACTATCTTGATTTAAAAAGTGATCAATTTCAACTTTCAATTAAAAAAATAAAACATAGTCAAACTCCACCACATTTAAAAAAAAAAATGACAAACTTGGAACCAGTATCATTTTCATCCATAATCCAGAAAATCTAGAAAATCCAGAAGTAAAATCTAAGAGACAGGAGTGAAATGAAATGAGATTGCAACATGGTAAACAAAAGAATCTGTCAGAAATAGAGAAAAAAAAATATAAAATTTAAGTCAATGGGTCAAAGACTTAGCTTAAATCACAAACCTTTGTGTGCCGCCTCCTCTTCGTTCCAACCTCCGCATGCTCTCCTTCGATTTTTTCACACCATTGCCATTTCCAAACAAACCTTAACGAAACACACACCCATATCAATCATCCTAGGAATTGTTTTACACGTGTCTCAAGGCATGAAGATTCCCTGTTGTTCTTTTTGTACTTGTTTCTCAGCATCGGTCAAAGAACAAGAAACTAAGCACGGTACGTGTAAACATGTCAATGTCTTTTCTTTCTCCTCTCATGATTTGCTTTTTCATCACATTTTATCTTAAAGTCATAGAATTCTGCATTGGATCTGTAATAATAACCCAACAGAAGAGCCAAGTGAAGAGAACGATGGAAACTTTCGCACATTCACTTACAGAGAATTGAATTCTGCCACGCGGGGTTTTCATCCCTCGGAAAAGATCGGAGAAGGAGGCTTCGGCTCTGTCTATAAGGTTACACACATATCATATCGTCATTTTTCTTTCTTTTTTTTCATGTGGGTATTGAAGAAATCTACGATTGATGATGAATCGAGAATTGAATTTGAAGTTGTTGTGTAAATTGTAAAGGGGCAGCTTCGGGATGGAAGTTTGGTGGCTGTTAAAGTGCTCTCGATTGAGCTAGATTCCGTAAAAGGAGAGAGGGGTTTTGTAGCAGAATTGAATACACTTGCAAATGTGAAGCACCAAAATCTAGTTATTCTTCGAGGGTGTTGTGTTGAAGGAGCCCACAGATACATAGTCTACGATTATATGCAAAACAATAGCCTTCGTCACACTTTCTTAGGTGATCTTCAGATTATTATTATGTTCTTAGTGTAGAATTATACTCATACTGTCTTTTGATTTTCTGTTACTGTTGAAAGGTTCTGAGGAAAAAAGAATGACATTCAGCTGGGAGGCTCGGAGAGATGTATCAGTAGGTGTGGCTAGAGTGCTTGCTTTTCTTCATGAGGAACTTCAACCCCATATTGTGCACAGAGATATCAAATCCAGCAATGTTCTTCTTGATGAAAATTTCACACCAAAAGTCTCAGATTTTGGCCTGGCCAAGCTACTGAGAGATGAAAAATCCCACATCAGTACCCAAGTTGCAGGCACATTGTGAGCAAAACCAAAACCAAAACTCCTTTTGAGTGAATGAAACAAATTTGGATTCTTTTTACTGAATTACTGATGGGTTTCTTTAATCTTTTTGTAGAGGTTATCTTGCTCCGGAATACGCCAGTTCTGGCCACCTGACACGAAAATCAGATGTTTATAGTTTTGGAGTACTGCTTCTAGAAATTGTGAGTGGCCAAAGAGCAGTAGATGATCGTTGTTTCATAGTTGAGAAGGTAACAGAATTGGAGAAGTGAACATAAATGTTTTATTGTTTGGACATGCATGTTGATTGATTGTGATTGTTTGAACATGATGATGACAGTCTTGGGCTGCGTACGAGGGTAATGATCTTCTGAGAATGGTGGATCCAATGCTGAAGATGAACTATCCCATGGAAGAAGCTAAACGGTTTCTAATGGTGGGGCTTTGTTGCGTGCAAGAAACGGCCAGGGTGAGGCCACGAATGTCAGAGGTTGTAGACATGTTGAGCAAAAACATTGAGATGGAAGAGTTTAATGTTTCACGACCAGGATTTGTGAATGACATGAGGAACGCCGGAACGAGGAGGCAAATAAATTCGTCAGAGGAATCAAGTGCAGCAGCATCCTTTGCAGATTCCTCGGGATGGAGTACCACCAATCTTGCTCGTTAGATTTCATAGATGCGTGCTTAGGTTGCTTTGTAGGATCATAAATCGTTAACTGCGTTTAAAATTCATCATAGTTTTTCTCAAGTGGTTACAATCATCAATTTTTTTTTCCTGCATATATATGTAACATGAATTTTCTCTTTGGAAGGTGTTTTATACATATCAGAATGAGACAATAGAAATATGCAACAAGAAAGAAGTGAGAGATAGAGATAGTTTCATTTACTGCGTGAGATGAGAGGTCAAATTGTTGATTCAATAATCCAAATAATATTGCTTCCACATGGAATTTTTTTGATTGGATGCAAGTGCTCAAGTGAATATTTATGATTCTTGATTGTTTGAAGTCATTTGTGGTTGAGAAAAAAAGAAGGATTGATACATTAGTGCCCTTTTTATGATTGTTTAAATAATAATAAAAAAAGAATTTCTTTGTATAAATATTGTGAAATGATTAAATTTCACTCAGAAAAGTTTCTTAAGGCACTGAAAACTTTACATTGAAATGAGAATAGTGAACCATTTTCCACAAGAGTACCAATTAGATATGCGTTTTGACCTCACTTGACATATTCAAGTTAATAGTGTTGTTTGGTTTTATTTTGTTGCATGTCAATTCATTTGGGGAAATCATAATGCATATTTATGGGCTTACACAAAATTCCTTTTAGAAATCAATTGGATGTGCAACTAACATGTAAAGGAAAAATTAGCAAGTCCATTAGTTACTTATGCCAATCTGTTTTGAGTTTATTTTTCTCTCTTTACACTCTCCTTAATTATGGGATTTTTCAAATATTTTTACTTCTATTTGTGCATCATTTTAAAATAGTATTAATTATTTTTTTTATTGATTGCATATTTACCATTTTACTTCCTTTTTAATTAAGTGATTCGTATAGAGAAAAAATGATAAAAAAATGTATTTGATCACCTTATTATTATTTTTTAATTTTGAAAAAAAATATTGTAAATAATTATGGTAACATGAAAAAATTATAACTTGCGTAATTTTAAAAGTAGAACCAAATAACATTTTGTATATCACTAAAAAAATATAAAAAACATTATAACATTATGTATCAAATTTGTATTTGAATAACACTAATAATTAAAACAAAGCATTATATGTATGAATTACCATCAAATTTTTGTTTCTGAAATCATTTATCCAAATACAATGTGTGGAGGTTGGAATACATTAACAAAATATATGAGTGTTCATAAAACCTTTCTGCGTGATTTGAAACAAAAAATACAAATTACACAAAATTTTCAATAATAATGAATAATGTAGCCAATAATAACAATTATACAAAAATATTTTGGAGTAAGTAACATATATTTTGTTTTCGTAGAAGTACTTGTTCATAATAAAATATGTTTTTCACTCTCAATGGATTTTAGTATATTCGTCACTTCAAAATGAATAACATGACTTTGAATTTCAAAAAATCGAAGACGAAGAAATTTGGTTGAGGTTGTAATAGACTCAATAAAACATTTACATATAAAAAATTAAATTGGTTATGATAAATAATTATATATGAAAGTTATATTTTCTGATTAGACAATAACAATAATATGATGATATGCAATTGTTCATAACATGTTTTTAGTATTCTGATTTGGTAGTATGACAATTACATTGAGTACAAATTTTGTTATCTCTTAATAAAATTATTTATGTTCAAACCAAGAAATTACAAAATCTATATAACTTACAAAATCACAACTCAAATCAGAATTCCTTATTTCAATATTATGTATTTTTATTATCAATAGATTTAATTAAATTTTAAGTAACTCATAAATTTAGATACTTTTAATTTAATTTTTATTTTAAAAAAATATTTTAAGTAAAAAAAAAAATCACCATGGTTTAAATGTTTTATTCTACATAATTGTTCACTTTCAAAATTATACAGAGACAAATATCATTAATATTCATATTATAGTGAATGTGAATGAGAAAGATATAAAACTATTTT
>Ga0099823_1004851_pt1 | contig 13259 bp, 7 predicted proteins | sample CowpearedBW_FD_76831 | JGI IMG/M metagenome (GOLD analysis project Ga0099823, IMG submission 76831) | Root nodule microbial communities of legume samples collected from California, USA - Cow pea red BW | ecosystem: Host-associated > Plants > Roots > Nodule | place: USA: California | collected... | reverse complement strand
ATTTTACTTACATACCAAAACCCAAACTATTCATTCAGGTTACACGTTTCTTTCGCTTCAACTTTCAGATTCTGCTCTCTCACTCCCTCCACCAAAATTTACACAATAAGCTTTCCTCTTATATATAAAATAATAATAATTAACTAATGAAACTTTTATGCATAAAAACCTACCATAATATTCTTCAATATGCCCATATTTCTTTCTTTTTTTAAAAAAAAACTATTCACTTCTTATGTAAATGTCAAAATTAATATTTACAATCAGATTACAATAATCTTGTTGTAAGAAAATATCAGTGAATATACTATCTTTTGTTATATTCTCTACCCTTTCCTAAGTTAATTATATTTTATTCCTTTTAAAAAATAATGATTTCAGCTAAAATTGTGAAAATATTATTTACAAGTTTAAATATTATTTCAGCAAGGGAGTTTTAGTACAGTTTGATTTGTTGATTAGTAAGATTTTGTCCACAAATACAACTTAAAAAAAATCATTTGTCTCATTCTCTTGTAAGAAAATATTAACATTATCCATTATCCATTGTATTATTATAAAATAAAATTATGACATATACACAGATGTCAGGAATTAATACTGTATTTTATTTTTCTTTTGAAATTTTACTGAACCTTTTTGCTTTTCTAAGCAATAAAAAACATATAATTATGTTAATCATAGTAGTTATGATTATTATAACAAACACATTTTTTTACAAAATTAATCAAATAAATTAATAATGTGTTGCGGATTTATATAATACATAATCAATTTATTATCTTTTTATGGAATTTTTTTTATAACTGTGATACTTTTTTAGTAACAACTTTATGCCCTCCGGTGGGATTTCTCATTTAAAATACTTTTACTTTTATTGATATTTGATTTTTTTTTTCTTTCTAGTTTCTGAGTCGGACTTAGTTACTGTTGAATGCTTTATCTTTATAAATGTTTTTCTCTTCGGATTTGACTTTGATTATTGTTGAGTCTTTTCTTTTTGTTTGAATCTTTCTTAGCTTTTATTAAGATGTTAAAGACAAAAGGTGTTGTGCAATAAAAAGGAAGTCATCACCACTTTTCTTTGAAGATATTTGTTCATACTATATTGCATCTAAAAATTATTAAATTAAGCATGCTCAAAACAGTGTACATTGCAAGTATAATCTTGAATTGTATTATTTCACCATTATTAATTTTTGTGGGCATATATCGTTGTATGTTTTAATAATTTTGTGACTTATATTTTTATAATATTATTTTTCAAATTTTTGGTGTTGTTTTTTAATTTATTTAAAAATATATTATTTTGATATTTCAAAATATATTAAAAAATAATATATCAAATCATTGTAGTTGAAAGCATAGTAGAACATAAAGAAGCTGACTAAATTTATTATCATCCAAGTATTTGAATAATAAACGAAGATCCCGAGTGTTTGTTTATTCAAATACTCTCTCAATTAATTAAAATTTTATAGAAAAAGACAAAATAATCTATTTGATAAAATCTGTTATTTTGTATCTTCGTGCTTTTTACACTTTTGTTTTAATATAAATTTGTTTGTATTTTTAAATTTGTAAAAAGAAAAAATACAGATGTGCATACAAAATTTAGTAACATTTGATATGATTGAAAATAATTGATGAATGTGTTTGTTTCTTATCTTTGCAACGTCTTATTCTTCTTTTTCTCAACAATCTTTTGCAACCTAATTCCACCCTTCTCAATCTTCATTCATTGCATGTGTTTGTGTTTTTTGTATAAAAAATATTAGAAAAAGAAAACTCTATTTGCATGAGTTAGATAAATATTCCTATCGAACAAATATTTAAGTATTTTCCCTATGTAGGAATACACGATTCAGTGGTTTTTACTATAATAGAAACAAATGCCTAAAAAAAATAAGCAATGGCAACAAAAGATTGTGACTACAGATAAAAATGGACCCACATTGATTCAAATGTCAAAGGTTCTTCTCTGTCATCAATAAGAAATTAATTCATGTTTTGCCAACATGACATAATATGACTCATAAAATAAAATAAGATGTATGAGTGCTAGAATCATGTAATAAAGAACAAAGTCATAAGTTTAATATCTAAGTATTATAAACAAAAAACTACAATAAAATGTTAGAAAATAATATATTCTGTTGAAACTTATATAGAGTAAAATTAAACCTCATTTAAAAAAATTACAAATGACTTTTATGATATATCATAAAAAAAAAATAATCTTCTTCTTTTGTTTAACTTAATAAATAAATAAAAACATATTTAAAACATAAACAATGCTCATAGGTCTTTAATTGGTAGGAGTAAGTAGATTTATACTGGTTCATTAAATTCTTGAAAGGATAGTTTAGTATTCCTTCAACTCTAGAAGTGGATGACTTGAGTGTGAGAAAATTGTTATTACTAATCAATTAATTATTAATTCCCCTTAATGATAAGTCATGGAGTTAGTTGGTAATTATTAAGGTTATGTGCCCTACATAGGAGCATGGAACTTACTAATCTTTCACTAAATTTAACCTATCAAAACTTCTCATTAAATAAAATTAATTTTTTTATTATAAAAAAATATTAAATGATAACCAATTTACTAATAAAAAATAATTAGTTATTATACAGACAAAATTATACATTATTTTATAAATTAAAAATCATTTTTAATTAAAATTATTTTAATTGTTAATAAAAATATATAATTAGTTAGTAAATCAGAGTCTAAATTAATTTTTAACATTAATTATCAAAATTTGAACAATTTATTATTTTAAAATTTTAAATTAATATCTAATAAATATTTGTAAGAATGAAGCAAAAGTAAAAATAAAAGGTAAGAGCACACGTAATTATTTTTCAATAAAATTGGTTATTTATGTATTTTCTATGGTTCTTAATTTATTAATATAGATTTATTTTGTTTTAAATATATGTCAATAAAATAGTTGTTTTTGTTGTTTTATTGAGTCTTTTATATTAATTTACTTTTTTTAAGTTTGAGATTAAAATAAATGATCTTGGGACCTTTGTAAGACTGCAGCAAAATGCAAGAGCCAGCATAATAATCATCTTTTAATACAGTTTGTGATTCTTGCTTGAGATTGAATATTTATTATTTATTTGGTAAAAGTTTGCTTTTGTTTAAAATATATCTCAGTAATGTATATAAAACAAAAGTTTTGTACAAGTTTGTAGCGTAAATCAATATTTTATATTTATATACTGTTAAAAGTAGTGAAAGTTAAGGTACAAAATTAATTCTCTCTTGTAAAGAAAATACAAACAAAGCAATATATTTATAATGAAAAATAATAAAGAAAATTATGAACTTAACTCAATACACATAATATTATAATTAATATAAGATATTGTAACCAATAATATTTTATAACTAATGAACATTTTATATTTATATCATCGATAACTCTCAAACTTATCTAAAAAAGAAATTAAACTTTAAAAGATTTTGGAAAATATTTCCAACGATCAAGATAGAAGAATTTTAAATTTCTTAAAAATATAAAAAATTCAAAATTTCACTCATTTTCATTACTCTCACTCTATGTATGAAGATCGAGTTGAATTGATTCAAACTAAATGGTCAGTCAAGTCAACTTAAACAAAAGAATTCAATTGAATCAACTTGAATCAAAAGTCGAATTGAGTCGTTCAAAGTCAAAAGATGAATCAGGTTAATTCTAATTGAAAGTCAACGGGCGTCTGATTGAAGTTCGAGCCTTATCGACTAAGATCAAAGATCTTTTCAGGTCTTACCAAACCAATCAAACGGAAAGAAGATAAGTATTTTGGAATGGTCAAGATGAGTCGAACTAAATTGAAAATTGAAACGAGTTAATTCAGACTAACAGACAAAAAGGTTTAACCCAAAATTAAGGACAATATATATGACTCAAGAGAAAGGTCAAGTCAATTTCGTTGCACCAAGATTCAAGTCAATTTTAAAAATGATAAGTAAAATTATTCAACATGCAACCATTATAAGAGAAAAACTAATAAAATTGGTGATTTCAAGTACAAAAGATATAACGGACTAGGTGACAATCCTACTGTGAACTTATCATATTCGTTGGTTTTATTTCTTTAATTAATTTCCTTGTTTTTGTTGGTGTATAATGAAATTAATTCATTTTTAACTGTCCTCTTATGGTTACATTTTAAAAATCCAAGTTTATAATGTAAAACATACTACTGTGGAATAAAGATGTACACAAATTACAAAAATTATTAGAACGTCAATTGGAGTGTTTTTATTTTAATTTACTTTTGTGAATCATAATTAAAAGATGTGAATTCCCATAACAACTGAAGTTTTACTGTCCAAATACATATACTTAATTGCAGATTCAGATGAATAAGAAAATAAAAAGAAAATACATTATTTCCTAACATAAAGAGTGAATAATGAAAGTATCTTCTTATTTTGATATCATTAAAAAAATTATAGATTTATTTCAATTAGAGTTAGAAAAGAGCTGAATTCTTTTATACAAAGAATTACAAAATATAATATATATATATATATATATATATATATAATAACTATATATCAATGTTGGTAATTATCTATTATTCATAATTTGAATGTTATTTTCAATTTTTTATTGTTTTAATATGAACAAGTACATAATTGAGTGATTTTTTTATAATGTAAAAATAAATTAAAATAAAATTTCTAATTAAATATAAAAAATAAAAAATAAAAAGTAAAAAGGCCCGTGCCTCCGCAAGGATCTCGAACTAGTTTCAAACAAAACAAGATACTGCATTTATCCATTTACCATTTGTTTCATTAATTAAATTCAAAATATATTAACCAGAATCCGGTAGGAAACATGATTGTAAATATAGCAAGAAATGAAAATATTAAAATACTAAAATGCAGTTAAGTGAATAAAAAACTTATTTCCTATTAATATTAATATTATTAAGATAATCCTTACAATTTACAAATAATCTACCACAAGCAGAAGCAAGATGATTGTAACGAGACAGCAGTTAGTACATGTGTAATCTAAGGCAAAGTATAAAAGAATTGTTTAACCTGGGTGTCTCTGCATACCCTACACGTCGCCAAATCTCATCGCGTCACAGTCCCATGCAAATCACCACTCCTGTAAAACATTTTCATGTTTTCATGTTAGCAATTATTCGTAATTACTTATTTTAATTAAACCTGCTGTGTACTTTATTCTTAAACAAGGACCAACCTGGTGCCCGCTGTCATGGTTATCTGTTTCTCAAATGAAACTAGCTGTAACAGTGAGGAACTGACATATTTGCTCTTTAAATTTCAATACTCATAAAAATACAATAAAACCATTAAAATGCTAGCATTGGAGACAATAAAAGAATTGTCTTACAATAATATGCATTGCTGAAATAAAACATTTAAATATTATTGACTAAACAGATATAATAAAAAACAATTAATCTTGTTTATATTTTAAAGGAATGCATCTTCAGTCGGTTGTTTTTCCCAATCGAGGCTGAAGGCGGAGATTAATTTTCAGGGAGCGTGGTGTCATCAAGTTGGTCAGAGCAACCATTTTGGGAATGCATCTACATAAAAAAAACGGAAAAGAGGATATATGAGTGGGCAAAATATGAAGACCAGAAGACCGAATAATTGCTTCCAGAATTTACCAAACCTTATCAAGAAATAACACAGCACAACTATCATGAAAACTCAAAAGAAAAAACTAAATTTCCACGCAACAGATGAGTAGCATTGCTTTTAGATATTTGCAGAATTACATCTTCATATCACCAGTTCATTACCATCATGCACAAGCAGAATGTAACTGAGTGCCAAATCAACAATCCAGTATAGAAGTAAGTTCGAAAGCACTAACTTCGAATACGAATAAAACACAAAAACCCCCAAGCGTGTCAATAACAAAATATATTTGAGATTTAAAAGCCTTCGTATTACTCAACGGGGGGAACATTCTTTAAGACGCAATAATATTACAAATAAATTCTATGCAAGTAATTATCAGTGCAGGATCTATAAAACAGGATAACAGGTTCGCACCAAACCAAGAGCTTCTCTTGCAATCCTATGACTGTCTTCGCCACAAACTTTACCAAAGAGAAACATAAGGTGTTGCCTTTGTTCCAGTTTCAAGTGCTTTTCGAGGCCCCGACTAACCATCTCCATTTCAGGCTGCATAGAAATACCACAGTAAGTGCTAGTAGAAAATGGCAAGTCAATACATAAATCATATGCTGCAGATATCTTTCTCTCTACCGAACGCCTCATCCTAATCAGCACGGCACGATAGCACGTGACTTGTCAGAGGATTTTGCTTAGTAATCTTAGGTGTACTGCCAGCGGTTGTTTTAATGGAGTTGTCATTTCATACATTTATAGATAGAGAATATTTGTTCCACTTCTTAATTTATTTTCGTCCAGTGTATTCTGTTTACTCTATAGTTGGGGGATTTCTTATCCTTTCCCTCCCCGTACTTTCCCCTTTTTTTTCCTAATAAAGAATTCAAAAATGATAACCGAATCCAATGATTGGTTATTTGGTACTTGTGCCCTTAAATTCTCCCTACAAATTATTCATTCTTCATTAATGCAAATATTAAGAATTAACAGGGGAATTAAGTTCAGTGAAATAAAAAAAAAAAAACACGATGAAAATATCAAATATCTATACAGAATACTACATACAAATGCCACTTGTCTCCAGTTTTAAGTTGAGTGACTTTTCACTCAAATTTTAAAAACTAATCCCACAAATTATCAGACAACTTTTTATATCTTTAAATTGGGTCCTCACTCACGAGTTAACTCTGAATTACTTAACAATGATTAAGAGTTGGTTCTCACACCACACGACCCTCCTTCAATGGTCTAGCAGCTAAGATGGTCCTCAACTTTAAGAATAAACTTAATACCTACTACAGGAGAATCTCTTGCATATAAGTTGTTCATCCAAGGAAGTGGGGAACTTTAATGGGAAAAAATGCAAATTATTATTGAAGATACATACTGACGACTCCTCAGGAGGAAATATTCGTAGAAGAAGGCATATCTTTGACAGTTCCACCATAGCCTCAACCTGCTTGCCTTGCATTTCCAGAGCCTGTAATTGAAAACAATAACAAAACATGAATTTAAAAGTGCATTCCAGAGGGAAAAAAACATTTTTTTTAGAGAACAAGAGGTCAACTATGAACTTTATGAAAAAGTGACATCTGAATGAAGCGAGAATTTCAGGCATTAAGTTACAATACTTCAAAGTTCGTCACTCAATTTTAAGACCTCCAAATAGATTCTACATGCATGCAAACCAGTGACCACCAAAGAGAAGTTAACAGGCACAATGGTCATGTCTAATGGCGTGAAGTTCTAATATATTCATAAAAGATTTATATAAAGAACAGTTACTATAAAAAACTATTTTAACTGAAAATATAACTGCCCTCACTAATGTTTGTTCCAAAAAAAATGTAATTTTGAAAACCCCAAATGCTTAAACGCAATATTACCATATCACTCGATTTAGAGTAAGAAAATTACCCAAGCCTGTAGAAGACAGGAGCGTGTGCGTGCAGCAACAGCGGCAGACACAATTGTTGCAGCACGAACATTTTGAAGGCCAATATTTTCAGCAAACCCAGCAAGGAAATGCGAAGCATCCTCACCATTAATATCAATTGAAGTAGAGTAAGATGGTGCCCTGAATAGAAACAGAGTGATCGCCAACAAATTTCACAAAAATAGGAGACAGCATGATTAACAGATGCCGTTTGGCAGTGAACAAAGAGATAGACAAGAATGCAGGGTTAATAATGTCACACCTGCTGCACACATTTAAAACAAAGTTAACAGATGCTCGATACAAGTTGTCCCGGACATTTGTTGGTTCAACAGACACTTGCACACCAGAAGTTCTGCACAGTTGACGTAACTGTTCATGTGTGTGGGCAACAAACATTTTAAGTGTTATCAGAAGAGACACAAACTGATTCCCTTTTATTATAGAATTTTTTTATTATAAGCACTCATTTATAAAAAAAAAAATCAGAAACCATCAGTGCTTATTTTTTATTAAAATAATGACAACAATCACAATACAACTATGTTACCATATCCCAACACAACACAACTCATTATATACATTTGATAATTAGTAAATCCCCTGGAGAGAAAAAAAAGTTGGAAAAGAACTCACTTGAATTATATCACTCTCCATGATGTCATTCCCGGCCAATCTACTGTTTGTAATTGCTGGAAATCAAGTGGGTGAGTAGCAACTTGTTATAAAGGATGGCAAAACACTAGAGAAATTATTAAATGTGTATCTATACCTACAAAAAAGCACATGAGCAGAATCATTATTTATCCCGAGATTGGAACACTAAGAAGTAGGACGAACAAACCACATTATAGTTGCTTTCAACAAATTATATTACCGTTAAACAATGCATTTCGATTAACAGGAATTGAAGATAAATGCTTATGGCCCCCGTTAAAGGGAGCCACTACGTCAGCAACTTCTATGATAATAAGAAGCTGAAATAGAATTTTATTCCATGTTACTATAATTAATTAAATGCACTGACTAAAAAAGAGAGATGACATCTCAAATTCTCAGCCTCAAACAAACAACTTTACCTTGTTTCATGTAATCTTTCTATGCTTCTTTTCCAAGGAAAATAAAAAGATAAATGAGTAAAAAGAGAAAACAAACCTCGAACCACTCTGTAAGCCTCTCTCTTGTATTCCTCCTGTTCACCCGCGTCAAAAACATAGCCGTTGGCATTGACAACGGTAGGCCACCATTCGGGCAATTTTCTTTGAAACCGAACCTTATTCTTCGCGGAGCGCTTGACAGAGTCCCGAACCGTGGGCGATAACGGATTCGAATTGCTCGTCTGGCCCAACGCAACAACCACCTCTTTTCCGCCGAGACTCCGGTCCCTCCGCACCACAAGAGGCCTATTGTAAGACGCGTTACGACGCCACGACGAAAACCTAGAAATCAATTGGGCCAAAACGCCGAAAACGGAAAACGTGACCAAGGTCAAAGCCGCCGAAGTACCGAGGAAATGCACCGTGGAAGGGCGGCAAGAAACGACGAGTCTGCGGTTGTGGTCGAGCGTAAAGAGGGTTTGCAAATCGAGGTAAGCATCTCTTCCGGAAAGTATGAATCGGCGAATGTCAGATTGTAAAGCGGTCAGGGGAGTGAGGTCAATGACGGCTTCGAACTTGTGTTCGGATGAGTAGGAGGTGGAGGTGGTGGCGGGGAGGGAGACCTTGTTGTGGCGTCTGCGGCTGCGGCTCCGGCGGCGGAAGGAGGAACAGACGACGGTGAGGCGGCAGAGGCGACGGCATGGGTAGGGTGGAGGGAATTGGGAGGGAAGAGTACATGTGCTGACGGAAAACATATAGCTACTTTGTCTTTTCCTAACACAACAAAACAACTCTTCATCCTCCCTCCTCTACCTTTATTTATACTTTCCTCAAAACCATAGGCCCAAGCCCAAGATGTAAAAACCAACGACCGGATCAGCCGTCTCTATATCCGTTAATTTCGCAGTCTTATATACACCATGTATGTAGGCAAGCAATTTTAATTCTAATTAACTAGAATTAGAATTTGCAAAATCTTTTGATCTCCACTGATAATACTTACTTTCTAATTAATTTTATATACTTGCATCAGAAAGTGAAGTACAACAACTGTTTATTCACGTCATTTAGACTTACAAGATTAGATTTATAAACAAAATCTCACTAAAATTATCTATAATTTGTCTCGTGCTTCTCTTAACTTTAATTAATGTTTTCCCTCCTTAAAAAAATTATTAAATTTCGATTTTGTCGTGCCAATATACATATTCGCACCAAAAGAATATAAAAGCAGAAAGTAATATAAAAAAAAAAAATCATACTATAAAACACTGTAAAGTTATAGCCATAGCACGAGTCTCATCGGCTATATATCCCAATTCCAAAAACAGAACGTGTCATAACAGAGTTATAGAGTGGTTATTCAGTTCTCAGATTGTCCAAAATATCTCCCCGAAATTGTAGCCAATATATTCAACATTACAACCTCGTCATCAAGGGCAACCTTTCCGGCACGGATGCTAGCACACCTTCGCAGCAGACTCCTGAGAGCAGCACAGGTGTCTGCGTATAGTGGAGTATCAACTGTTGCACAGAGAGCAAAAAGCCACATGCAATCATCTCTAGTAACAGTGTCTGCAGCCTCTAGTAAGCGAATCCGTTTCAGCAGAGTTTTTACCCGGGTTACAGAGTCCATTGCTAAGATTGCAGAAAGCAAAGGAGAACTGGGGGAGCTGCTGCTTGTTTTATCAACTGAAGTTTTCGATTCAGTATTCTCTGGAGACACCGTTCTGTCCTTATCCTCAGCGGTCAAGTTAGCGGATGCATTATTTGTCTTGCCAAGTAAGACATCCTTGTTCATAACACCAGAAAACTCTCCACAATCATTCCCAACTAACTGCGAGTGATGAACACCAAGGTTTCCATCGAGGCATGAGAGATTCTGGAAAAAAGGTTGGGAAATAATGAGAGCACAATGTGATATAAAAAAATTTAAAGGACTTCAAATACATCCTGTTGCAGTTAAGAACTCCAAATGGGTCAAAGAAGTGGTGCAGGAATAGCACAACTCTTGACCCCTGGTCATTTCAAATAAAAAGAAAAATGAGGAAAAATTAAGGCCCGTGCAATTCATGATGAACTTACCGTTCTCAGTGTTGAAAATTCAGCAAGAAAGACATCCTCCCACTGTTTCAATGGCAACAGATGATCTGGACACTTGGCAATATCAGGAATCTTGGGCATGTAAGGACTCTGTTCCTGGTTAAATTTGCCTCTATCAAGTTTTGCAATCTTTACTTTTGGAATATGATCTGCCTCCCACCTGCTCAAGAAAACAATATACAGATTAACAACCACGTTTTTTTCACTACAGCGTCATCATTTAACAGACCAAAGATATAGAGCTTCTCTAACTTCTAACAACATTGAGAAAGAATAACAGAAAGCAGAGAGAAACTATCACAAAGGGAAAAAAAAATTATGCTGCTGACAGTTATCACTATACCTGACACGCCTAAGATATTCCCATCCATCTTCTGGTGGACCAGAATCAAAATTAGGTTCTCCATCAACCAAAAAGGCAGGCCTTTGGATGCTAGCATAATCATCATCACTATCATCATCTTCAACACACTCTTCTACAATCGAGGCCCCATCCTCAGTTGTAGAAGAGTGTGACGTAATATTTTCACTACTTCCCATGTGTTGTAATTCACCATCCCTACTTTCACAATAAACTGCACCTGAAAGCAATTACAAAAACTCAGTACCAGCACTGACAATTTGCTAATAATTTTATTAAGGGTTAAAAAGGAATAAATATACAGTTTAGAGTCTGTAAATGCAACAATGATCAAATAAAGAAAGTATGTTCTTCTCATCTAGAACACGACGTGGGCAAGAAATTAAAGTTCGTGTTGAAAGATCAACAATGTACTTGTCAACATACAACAAAGTAAAAATGAAGTAAAACAACAAAGCATCGTCATTACGGCATGACCAAAGTAATTATTCAAATCTACAATCAGACTACTGCACAAGACTTTTCCTATACAATCTTTACACAAGAAACCATGCACTGAAGTCAGTGCCTAATCAGAACATAGTCTACAGTCAACTAATGTTGCATATTAGATATGTTCCAGGTTCCTTCTGCTCATTCTTCAATGTACAAAGACATTCATATATCTCCATCTTCCGTTCGTAGCAGCCACACCTGTCCATCACAGAAATTGAAAACATCAAATTGACACAATATGAATTACAAAAATCGGAGCAATAATGTTTTGCACAGTTTCCCCAGAAAGAAATGCTTGTACTTTGCAGAAAAAATCATTTTATACCAACGCCCCCTACCACCAAAAAAGTAAAGAAATCTCATTGATAAAAAATAAAACTCGGACGCCATTGAAACCACAGTGAAAAGAAATTTGAAATATAATGCAATGACATAATCAACAAAAACCCAGACTTATCCTACTGTGTGAGGATATACAACTGAAGTCAAATTTTTAAAACATAAAACTTATACAAGTTGTCCGTTGAAACTTACAATCAAAGTCAAAATTTCAAAACCTAACATTTATACAAGAATCCATTAAAAACTCCAACAGAAAAACCGGAGAAGAGAAAAAGTATAAAAATGGGGGGAAATGGCAATTATAAAATGATGGATGCAGTTACACCATGAAGTGATGAACGGTAGAAGCAAATTCGACGAAACATTACTCTACTAATTGTCAAGTGAACAACAGCAAGGAAAAGCAACTTCACCACCAAATCACAAGGTACAAGCAAGAAGCAGTCAACAGTGAGGATTCCGGGTCAAACAAAACACCGACACAACAGAGAACCAACAAATATTTAAATTACAACAATTTCAGAACATTATTATCGATAAACAAACAGAACACGAATCCTGCAACCACTAAATAATTGTTCCGTAAAAAGACAACTAAAACGAAGAGCCGCATATTCACATAAAGATTCCGTTTCTTGAATTCCGAAACAACGAAACCGAAAAAAAAAGAATGAAAGAAAGAAAGAACGACTTACTGAGGATAGGTTTGTTGTGCGGAAGAGGAGTGGAAGCTAAAGTGTCGTACTCGCTGGCCACCGTGCTTTGAAACGCAGCGTGTATTGCTTTCCAGAATTTACGCTGTTGTGTTAGGTTGACGAATCTCAGAGCCTCCAACTCCTTCCGCGAATACTTATTATTCCCATTCTTGAGCGTGGACTTCAATTTGGGCCTCTCTTCGATCTTCCTCAGACCGTGACCGATGTTGCTGTTGTTGTTCTTGGGTCCTCCTCTTCTTCTTGAAGAGGGTTGTTGCCTTGGTCCTCCGTTCTTGACGACGGAGTCCAGCAGCGCCGTCTCGTCGATGACCTCGATCCCTAACGCTAAGGAAGCAGGAAGCGCCGTTACCGTTTTGACACCGGCGTCTTTGGGCGCCAACGCAGATTCGAGCTCCTCCAGCAATCGCTTCTTCTTCATTTCGAGTTCAGCGGATTCAAGAACGGGTTGTTCTTGGGAATCTGAAGCATCACCCATCGCAATTCAAATCTTCCACTGCGCTTTCTCTTTCGCACACACCAAGTTAGGGCGAAAGCCTTTGCACACTTCAACTTATAGCCATCT
>Ga0099823_1004847_pt1 | contig 13261 bp, 16 predicted proteins | sample CowpearedBW_FD_76831 | JGI IMG/M metagenome (GOLD analysis project Ga0099823, IMG submission 76831) | Root nodule microbial communities of legume samples collected from California, USA - Cow pea red BW | ecosystem: Host-associated > Plants > Roots > Nodule | place: USA: California | collected... | reverse complement strand
CGCTCGATCTCGCCCTGCGTCAGCTCGATCAGCGGCAGCATCTCTGGCGTGATCGCCGGACTCTGTTCGCTGATCCGATTGGCCGGGACCGCCACCTCCTGATGACTGCCCAGGCTTGCGGCCAGATCCGCCAGCACCGGCTTGGCAAACAGCGTCTGCACGTCGACCCCCAGCGACAGCCGCCGCAGCCGCTCGATCAGCCGCACTGCCAGCAGCGAGTGCCCGCCGAGCGCAAAGAAGTGGTCGTGGCGTCCGACCCACTCCACACCGAGCAGCTCGGCCCAGATCTGTGCCAGCGTGATCTCGATCTCGCCTTGCGGCGGCTCATAGGCGCGATGCGCATACGCCTCATCGTCCGGCGCAGCCAGCGCCTTGCGGTCGAGCTTGCCGTTCACCGTCAGCGGCAGCGCCGCCAGCCGCACGAACGCCGATGGCACCATGTACTCCGGCAGGTGCGCACTTGTGTGGGCGCGCAAGGCGCCGGCAAGCTCGCTTCCCTCCAGCCCGTTCGAAGCTGCTTCCGGCGCGCACACCACATAGGCGACAAGACGCTGCTCGCCGCCGGGGCCCTTGTGCGCCACCACCACCGCCTCGCGCACGAACGGGTGCTCGCAAAGCCGCGCCGCGATCTCGCCCGGCTCGATCCGGAAGCCGCGGATCTTCACCTGGTCGTCGTTGCGGCCCAAAAACTCCAGGTTGCCGTCCGGCAGGTAGCGCGCCAGATCGCCGGTGCGGTACAGCCGGTCGCCGTCCACAAAGGGACTGGCGATGAACCGCTCCGCGGTCAGCTCGGGCCGGTTCAGATAGCCGCGCGCCACTCCCGCCCCGCCGACGTAGAGCTCCCCGACCGCGCCAAACGGAACCGGCGCACCGTGACCGTCAAGCAGATAGATCCGCGTGTTCGCAATCGGACGGCCGATGGGGAGTCGGCGGACTGTCTGATCAATGGCGGTGATCTCGCAGACCGTCGCAAAGGTCGACGTCTCGGTTGAACCGTAGCAGTGCAAGAGATGTTGCGGTCGGCTTTGGCTCAAAACCCGTGCCACGGCCGCCACGTCAACCGAGCCACCACCAACTAGGAGAAATCGCAAACTCGCCAGCACCGAGCCTAACTCATCAACGCTCTGGCTGAACAACCCGGCGGTCAAATGCAGGACGGTGATGCGGTGCCGCCGAACCAGAGTGCGCAGCACCTCCGGCTGCAGCACAGCTGTGTGTGGAATCACAATTAGGCTGGAGCCGTGCAGCAGTGCCGCCCAAACTTCCAGCGTACTGATACTAAAGGCGGGATTGCCTACCCAGGCCACGCGATCACACGAGGTAAACTCAGCATAGCCGTTGTTGATGACGAGACGGTTGACAGCACGATGAGGAAGAACCACGGCCTTCGGAAGGCCGGTCGACCCGGAGGTGTACATCACGTAAGCCGGAGCATCGGCGGTCAATGCCAGGCCAGGATCGGTACTACACCCTATTCCAGCCATGATCGGCTCAATGGCCAGAATAGGAATCGCAATCTCAAACCGCCCCTCATTCTCGTCACCTACGAGGACCAGGCGCACAGCACAGTCGGTCATAATCCAGCTTTGTCGCCCAAATGGAACGCCCCGATCAATCGGTACATAGACCCCGCCCGCCTTCAGAACTGCCAGTTGTGCGACCACAAGTGCAATGCATCGATCAAGCACTATCGCAACGCGATCGCCCGGCTTCACCCCAAGCGCGATCAGATGATGCGCGAGCCGGTTCGCCCGAGTATTGAGCTCGCCATATTTTAGGCGCGCGTCAGCATGGACCACGGCTACCGCATCCGGCGTCTCGCGCACCTGCGCCTCGAACAGCTCATGGATACACCGGTCCGAAGGATAAGGCGCCGCCGTCTGATTCAGTTCCTCCAAGAGGTAGGTGCGCTCATCGGACGACAGCAGCCCGCTGCGCCCCACCGGCTCCTGCGCATCGGCCATCACAGCACACAACAAATTGTGCAAATGCTGCGTCATACAGTCGATCTGCTTGGGAGCGAAGCGACTACTGTCAAAGTGCCATCGGAAGCGCCCATCGAGAGCGCAAATCTCGAGCGTTAGCAACTCACCGGAGCGAGCTATCTCAGAACTAGAGCTCGAAGCCGACTCTTCAGCAGCAGAACAGCTCTCTCCGGTAACTGTAACGCCAAGGGGCCAGGGTCGCCGCGATTGCAGCACCTCCGCATCCCGCAACGTGGGGCAGCGCGTGATAAGATCCCAGGCAAAGCTATCGTTCTCTCTCAGCTGAAGGCATTCGGCCGCAACCGCTCTGCGCGCCTGCGCAAAGTCATCACTTAGATCTATAGCAATCACCATTGGCACGGCGGACGCGAGAAGGGCCTCCACAGCGCTCCCGCCCGCTCGCGATCCATTCGGCCCGGACCATCCCAATTGAAGCTCTGACTCCCCAGTAGCGCGGGCGAGGTAGATCAACCAAGCAGTTAACAGATGTTCTGCACGATCACTTGGAGATAGCTCAGCCAACGCACTCGGCATGAGCCAAGCGCTCGACTGCCATGTCGCCGGAGCCTTGCCTTCTAACGACGACGAAAACGGAAGCTGAACTATCTTGAACTGCTTTAGTCGCTGTCGCCAGAACTCTTCACGAGATGCCAACAATTCATGGGCAACCGTTGCGCTCCGCGCCTCAGCTTCGCTTAAGATCGGCAGGCGATTGCCTATATCCATGCCGGCATTCCTCGCGGGTGCCCGCGCATCCACAGGCCGATCATCTGAGCCACCGAACCAAACATCAACATCCTCCGTACCTGTCGCCACACGCCAATGGCCCGGGTGATTTCAAGGAGAGAGAAAGAGCCCGCCGATAAGCCCGAGCGGTTAGACGACACCTCCAAGCACCTGATTGCGACGACAGCCTTCCGATTGGAATGATACGGCCTAATGTCCAGGCGGTCGTTGTCGCCGAGAGATCTTGCGCGGATCGATCCCATCGCAGGCAGCCCGCCGCGTCCGGACGTCGACGTTCGGGCAACTCGCGTCGGCGTATTAGCACCTGCGGACAGGCACTGAGCTCCTCTCCACTCGCCAAAACGATCAGACGCTCGCTCTCGACTCCAGCCTCGCAGCATTTGAGGTTAAGAGTAGACGCCGTATCGGTTGGCGCAATAAGACGTAGAGTTGAACAACCCGGTCATCGGTGTCCGCACCACCATCGATGCGATGCCACGTGACGGCATATTCGGTTTCTTGGACCAACAGCACCGAAGAAGTTGCCGCAGTTCCCGCACACCGCGCTAACGGGCCTTCGCGGTACTTGAAAGCGCCTTGACGAACTCGCCCCAACACATCCGCTGCCAATGCTAATGGATTACAAAGAGAAAATATCCAGTGCACCACTTGAGCATTCAGCAAGGTCGATAGCTCTTCAACACTTGCGACACGCCGGACGTTACCGCGAAGAGCCCGATCCCGAAAAATGGAATCTGCACACAAGGCGGCGCGAATAACGCAGCCCATATCGCTCGCTAGCTGGGCGCACCTTACGGCTAGCCTCCCACCAGCAACAAAGACTCTAGAACCCATTGTTGACGTTGCAACTCGTTGCCCAGCCCTCTCGCAGAGTTCGCAACTTGATGAGGCCAACACACATGTCTCGTGATGTACGTACCCCACGCCCATGATAAACCTCCATCTGTGTAACTCGCGGGGGGCACAGCTTTCAGCGGTCCTGCGATGGACTGGCGAACTCCACAAGATCCGCGCGAAGACCCTCGAGATCCGCGACAATTACCGACTTAGGTACCCACCTGTAGTGCCCCTATGCGCGCGACCAAACGCGCGTCGGCGTAGCGATCAGGTTCTTCAGACTCATCTGCTCCAACAAGCAGCGTTGTGCCTGGGCCACATCCGCTTGAGCACGGAAGAGCTCTGTTTTGCGCTCTTCCCATTTCCGCATTTTTCTGAAATCGCCAACGGTGGTGGATCGGCTATTTGCCCATCGCGAAGCAAACATGAGGCCCCCTCAAGTTCTGAGCGCATTTACTTCGCATCCGATGCTACATTTGGACCGATTGAGAACGTCTAATCCGAACTCTTTGGCAGCGTGCGAAGCGAGATGATCGTCACAGAGTTCTACGCATCTTAAGCAACCGACGTGCCAACGATGTTGCGCGAGAGTTCCTCAAAGAACAACGCGCCTATAGCCGCCATAGAGGAGTTTTACTGTTCGACTTGAGGCATCGATGTCGTGAATCAGACGCAACTCAAACAACAACACCGACGACAAGGCGACGATCACCGAAACAAGCAACTACCTGGGCGAAGATCCCGGCCCGCGACAAGACCTCTCCTATCGAAGTCGATTGTCCTCAAAAATATGGGGCGCGGCAGCATCACCATGGCATTGGCTTGGACGAATCAAGCAAGTTTCATCTGCCCGTCTAGACAGGTGGCTGCGATAGCCCCATGGTCGCAACAAGCGACCGACGCGCCAACGACGTTTGTGAATTCTCTTGACGAGCCAATGCACCTCTGGCTGCCTGACTCAATACTGCGGTCTTACTGTCTCGGTTTGGGCGAGCGTGATCGGGCGCCGATCTCGATCGCCGTGATTTTCACGCGACTCCACTTTTATCTGCTTCAGCGCCCCTGATAGGTTTGATTCAGCACCACGGTAGATCGCGTTCTAGGCCTACCAAATCGTTTCTAACGATCCCCATCTTACATCAGTAGCAAGCGTGCAGGTTGCACACGCAATACTCGAGCTAGAAGTCAAGACCCTGGTGCCGCGTCACCACAACGGAGGGTAGCGAGCCGAACTTTCAGACTGATCGCACCCGTCATGCCCCCTCCAACCTTTGCAAGATATTTCAACAGACATTGTTTCTCATCGCCTGGACCGCGACGTGTTACCCTGACCTGCGCAGCGCAGAAGTTGGAAGACGAGATGGTGAGGACGCAACAGTTTGCACTAGGCGCCTCGAAATCGCAGAGCTAATGCAAGAACTCCTCCCAAAAACGGGAGGTAGATTCCATTTATGGTGCGACTTCCGAAGCTCATTGGCTTTTCCAAGTTGACAATCTCCGCCTCAAAGACCCCATTTTCGTCATTCGTCCTAACCATGACATCGTGAAACTCCAGGAACTCACCGGTTGCTGGCGCATATGCTTTGTATACGGCTTCCTTTGTCGCAAAGATCAATTTTGAGCCGAAGCGACTGCCGGCCCATTCTCTGCGATCCATTTCCGCTGGAGTGCATATGATTGGCAAAAGGTCCACTCCGAGCGGTTCTGTATCTTCAATATCTAATCCCATAGCGAGCAGGTTGCTTGAGCGCCCAACAATAGCTCCGCAATTGCACGAAGAATGAGAAATACTCCCGACGATTCCCGAAGGCCAAATCGGAGCCCGATCTGCTCTCCGCAAAATCGGGAGAGAGGTAAGGCCCAGATGACGCAACGCTTCACGAGCGTGGTGCCGTCCCCAGGCAAACTCACGCCGACGACGTGGCGAGACATTCCCCAACATCTCAGCTTCAGCAGGGAAAGGGCGAGGAGGCGGATCACGTATGGGCCCGCCCGAAAAGCTGATGTCGCGCGACAAAGCAGCGCCGACAGCAACCCCTAACATCGTGAGCGTTTGCATACCCTATCGAGCCCTTGTTCTAGGAGAGCTGAAGCTGCGAACCCGACAAAGCCTTGGGGGAGAACGCGCTATGGAGTTCTGATTCGGCGGTGGTTAGAGCAGAGTTTTGTATGGAAGTGGCCACAGGTGGAGCAACGGCCGATCCGCGAGCTGGTTGGGTTGCGCAGCCGATCGTCTGTTGCGGTGAGTGGCGTAGGCTGCGTGGGCCAGGTGTTTGAAGCAGAGTGAGGCCACCTCATATTGTATCGGCGATCAACATGCTCTCCAAGACAATGCGCGCCCTCTCCTCCTCACACCACCGCCGCCGCCGGCCCTGTCTCCATCGCTCGAGTCGATTTCAGCGTGCCGATCATATGGCCATACGTACAGTTCTCAACCATCAGAACAGGCGGCCGCAAGGCGTCTTTGCACCGAAGCTTACGCATCACCACGCGCAGTAAAATCCGCGTCAGCCATGGCAATCGCCATCGCACTACGGCCTATCCGCACCAGGAATGCGCTCCATCAAAACTATCGATTTTGCCGATCTCGCCTGAAGGCTCCATAGTCGGGACCAAGCTTGGAGGCAGCCTTCAAGAATGTGGTGTGGCAATCGATTCTCTTGTCAGGCCTTTGCCTGTCACCTCGATTTGGGCAATCGCGTGTCTCCATCCAAGACATCGTCTCGCATCGCCGCCTGGGGCATCGGCCAAATGCGAGGCGTGAACTGTCTTCACGCGGAAACACTTGCTTTGTCGTGACTTGGCGAGCCAGAGGCTCAAATTCATAGCAACACCGACCGCTGGGACTGAGGCACTAGAGGAGAGCACGAGTTTCTTGGCCGGCTTCGAAACGGCATGGGCTGGCGGCGGAGGAGGAACAGGCGCGGATCGCTTGCTTTGGCCAAGATCAAAGCTCGCTATGGGCCTGCACCGTCTGTCTATCAGCTCGTTCTTTTTCCAGTATATTCCTCGGCCTCGATTGGAGTTCAGATCGCCATTCCGCCACTCAATCTCTCACCGATACGCCGCGAGCTGCATGGCGCGACCTTCGGGGACTACAGCATTAGTAATGTAGGTTATTGGCGGCCAGTCGGGTTCCGCAAAATCAAAATCGATTTCAATCGTCTCCCCATTGCTTTGGATCACGCGCGCCAACGCATCAGTTACGGCGGCGGTCGGCAAGTGAGAGTCAAGATCGCTGTACGTCTTCTTGCCGTCGATCCAATCCTGAAACAATGTAGACTCAGCGGCATACGAGAAGGAATTCCCATAGGGATGAGTGAGGCGCTCTTCAGTAACAAACTCTTGGGTTCCGGTGATAATTGCATTGGACCGTGATGTCACGATCCCCACGTTCTTACCCCGCAAGTCTGATTGATCTTTCCTGGAGGAAATCGGAATTTTCACGACATGTCCGTTCATGGAAAAGAGAGTCCCCATCCTTCATCAACCATCCCGCATCCCGCATGAACTGATTATCGTGAATGACGGCAGCAACGATCCAACGACACTGAGCCTGCTCGCCAGCTTCAAAACCAACGCAGCTATCCGTCTGATCCACCACGATCGAAATCTGGGACTGCCCGCGGCACGCAATGCCGGTCTCTTTGCGGCTCGCTATGCTTATACAACCTTCATCGATGCGGACGATTGCCTGAGCATGAGCGCAGCCGCTTTAAAAAAGGGAGTTTATTTGGACCGCGCAGTGAAAGCGTTGCAATCCGATCCCCACGTCGCATTCACCCATTGCGCGACGCTCATGATTGGCGACTGTCGTGGCTTTACCAGCTCGCCCTATCCCCTTACTGAAGAGCTGGTGGCAGCAAAGCATCATGTCCCGGCATCCATCGTTTTTCGAACAGAAGACGCTACCGAACTGGGAGGCTTCAATTCCGGAATCGTCAAATGGACCGATTGGAGCTTCGGTGTCTCGCTACTTTCTCATCGAATAAGCAAGGGGTTCGGGCGCCGGCGAATTCGGCGATGGCGCTCGTTAGAAGGAAAGGCACGCGGATCGTGGCCACCTCGACGATAGCAGCGACGAGACCGCCCGGGACGGCCGACGGGCCCGGTGCTGCGACACCACATCGCCAGCGCCGCGAACCGTTTCCGATTCATGCACGTCACCATCGTCCGTTCACTCGCATCCAGCCATCCTGGTGCGGGTCGACGGAAACGACGGCGAGGTCTCTCAATCCGCGAGTCTCGGCGAAGCGCCTTGCTTGCTCGGCATCCTGCGTTGCGTAGGCGAGCTCGCCGGCATCGTCGAACACGCCGTGACACAGAAAACGCCCGGGATTGCTTGGATCGATCGAACCCATGATCCGCTCGGCCATGTTCCAGCCTGAGAAGAAGGTTGCCGAGCCGGTCCCACCGGCGATACCGCTGCTGACCACGCCTATGACGTGGCCGAGCTCGTTGAACACCGGGCCGCCGCTCATGCCGCCCGGCCATTCGGCGGCGACTCTGATCACCGGCCAGGGGCGGCCGCGTGCCCCGTCTGCCGGCTCCACGTCCGTGATCTCTCCGAAGGACCCATACAGATATTGGGAGATTGGCCGTTCCTCGCTGCCGTCTTCAACATCGAGGTCCGCGAAGCCGAGTGCGAGCACGCGCTCGCGGCGCACCGGCCGCCATCGCCGAAGATCGAGTGGCCAGTATGGCGAGCCCTCGGAGGTGCGCGTTGCAGGTCTGATCCTCAACACGACCAGTTCCGTCAGATTCCGAAGACGCGGCGTCTGAAAGGGCGGGGCCTCAACGCCGCAGAGCGCATACGATCCCGCCAATGGTCGCCAAGCGTCCGCGCGCAACCCGACCAGGCCGAATCCAGTACCCTCGACCTCCAGCGCTGCAAGCCGCAGATCCGGTCGAAGCTCCGCCCCGGTGCCGGCTTCGTCAACCTCGAAGAGATCCTCCAGGACGTGGTATGCGGTGAGACAGCGGGACCATGGGTCGATGCGAAAGGTCGTGCCGTGGCTGATCGGGCGGTCGCTGGATCGCCGCGGATCGAAGCTGAACAGCGGCAAGACCCTGGCGCGGATGTCGGGGACCTGCACGACAAAGAGCCCTCGCTCGTCTACCTCGCCAGCCCCGGGCTCGACGGGGAAGCTCACGCAGTGGCTCCGCGTGCATCTGAATGGCTCGGCTGCAACGGAACGCGCCAACGCGGTAGCGGCTCGCTGGCAGAGCCAGCCCTGATGAGCGACTCGAACCATGCCGGTCTGTGCGGTGCCCGGAGCTGAACGGTTTGTCCGTCGCGAAGGGTCAACGACGCTGAAGCCATTGGACAGTCAATTCCTCATGTTTTTTGTCGTCTTCCCAGCTCAGTGTTACCCAGTTCGTTGATGTTGGATACGAGATCAGGATTCGGCTCGGCCGATATCTTGCACCGATCAAGGAGGGATGGTTGCTCAGATCAGGCGCTTCGAGCAGCAACTCGAAGCGAAAGCCCATGATGTTGATCGCCAACGCTTTGATTTCGTCGTGCTCATCTGTCAGCGGCTGGAACTGAAAGCGCGGGGTGTTTTCCGCGATGTCGCCCGTGTTCATGATGCAGTACAGCCCCGCCCCTTCGGACCAATGTCGGGGGTCGTCAAGCATGTCGAGAATTGCTTCATCCCGCGAAAACGCACCCGACAGTCGTTCTCTTCCGCGTGCCAGGTTGCGGGACACGGCTGCTGCTTTGGCGATTTTCAAGATCCAGCGTTCGAGGTCATGCCCGGATAGAATGGCGTGTCGCGACCCGGCATCATGTTCGAGATATGACTTAAGCGACGCGAAGAAATAATGTGCGGCGGCATCGAGCGGGCTCAGCGCGCTGTTGTGTTTGGTACAGAGACATGTTGCCTGAGGTGGCGCCATGATCTTCGTTTCGCCCGCCTCCAGCCAGGGAACGCCTGAGATCGAAAACTCGCCATCGCCCATCAATACGCGGCAGACGGAATCCGAAATGATGTGTTCGGCCGAGATGGGGGCAACGCATGATCCCAGCTCCTTCATGTAGCATTTTTCGACACGGCCCGTGGCAGGCAGCGTTTTGAATCCGAGGACAGCAGGCGGCTTGTGCCAGCCCTGCCCGTTGAAGCAACAGAGGCGCGCGGTCTTCCTCGAGCCGCACGGACATGGCCCGTTTAAGACGGCTTCCCTTTTTCGTTTCGCTTCACCCATGGCTGCGCATTGGAGATCGAAATTCGGTTGGGCGTGCCCGGCAAGCCGGTTTTGGCTATGAGCTTTCTGCATAGTCAGGCTTAGCAAATTTGCAAATTCATAAACTTGGCTTTGGTTTGAAATAGTCGTATATTGCTAAGTATGACTGAGCATTCCGGCGGAAAGCTAAACTTCCTCGAGCATACCCTTCCGGAGGGCCTATTGGTCGATTCCGGGTGGATGACGAAGCATGGCTATTCGACAGGCCTGCGCAGCCAGTATGTCTCGGCTGGCTGGCTGGTTCAGCCGACACGTGGAACTTTCAAGCGCCCGCTGGGCACCCTGACATGGCAGAAGGCCGTCATATCGCTTCAGACGCTGCTTGAGCGCCCCCTGATCGTCGGAGGGCGAACAGCGCTCGAACTGCAAGGCTTTTCGCACTACCTCAGGGCAAATGGGCCGACCGTAGTCTATCTCTGCGGTCCGCATGCTCCGCCCGGATGGCTGTCCAAGCTTCCGCTCAAAGAACGCTTCACCTTCCGCAAGAGCACAACGCTCTTCAAAGCAGACCCCCTGACAAAGGGGCTCAAGAACTACGCCTGGAATATCCAGAGCAATACCGGGGTCGCCGCCGATGAATTCCAGGCGGGACCGTTCAAGCAGATATGGGGCGAGGGCGAATGGCCGCTGACCGTCTCATCGCCTGAACGCGCGTTGCTTGAACTGCTTGACGAGCTGCCGGGCAACGAGAGCTTCCACCAGGTTGATATGCTCGTTGAGGGCTTACGCAATCTTGGTCCCCGGAAGCTGCAAAAGTTGCTGGACGACTGCAAAAGCGTGAAAGTCAAACGGCTGTTCTTCTGGTTCGCTGACCGACACAACCATTCATGGCTGAAGCGGATAGACCGTGACAAGGTCGATTTGGGGAAGGGAAAGCGCATGCTGGTGAAAGGCGGAAGGCTTGATCCGAAATACTTGATCACCGTGCCGGAGGATCTCAGTGCCCCTGTCTGAACGCTATCAGCATCAGGTCGTGCTGCTGGTCGAGACCCTGCCATTCGTTGCGGCAGAAGAGGATTTTGCTCTCAAAGGCGGGACTGCGATCAATCTCTTCGTGCGCGATATGCCGCGCTTATCAGTCGATATCGACCTGACCTACCTGCCTGTAGCCGGGCGGCCGGAATCGCTGGCCGCAATTGACGCAGGCATGAAAAGAATGGCTGTCGCCATTGGCGAGGGACTTCCGGGCGTCAAGGTGAATGAGGTCGTGAACCGCGCGGAAGGCATCATTACCAAGCTGACACTTCAAAAGACTGACGCCCAGATCAAGAGCGAAGTCACTCCCGTCCTTCGCGGCTGTGTCTTTGATCCAGAGATGCGATCCGTACTACCGAAGGTGGAGGAGACCTTTGGTTTTGCGGAGACGCAAGTCGTCTCCTTCTCCGACCTCTACGCAGGAAAAATTGTCGCCGCCCTCGACCGCCAACATCCTCGCGATCTGTTTGACATCCGCGATCTTCTGGCGAATGAGGGCATCAGCGACGACCTGAGGCGCGCCTTCATCATCTATCTCATCAGCCACGACCGGCCGATTTCGGAGGTCGTAGTGCCGCGGCGAAAGGATATCCGCAAGGAATTCGAGCATGGCTTCGAGGGCATGACCTTGGATCCGGTTTCGCTGGATGAGCTATTGAAGGCCCGCGAGGATTTGATCGCGGAGGTATCTGGAAAGATGCCGAAGGAACACCGGGAATTTCTGATCGAATTCAAGCGCGGCAGGCCAGATTGGGCTCTGTTGGGCGTCGAGAGAGCGGCGGAGCTTCCGGCGGTGCGATGGAAACAGTTCAACCTTGATAAGTTGCGTGCTGCAGATCGCGAAAAGCTCGTGGCCCAGCTGATCGCAGTTCTTGAGTGATCCCCGTGCCCGCTCTTACGACGCCCGAAGAATTCCATCGCATCTCGCAGATGCTTGCCGGCCTGACCGTGTCGGTCCCGATCGCTCTCATGACGAGATCGCGGATCGATGAAATCGAGACACGATCGGCAAGCAAACCGACGCTTGCCGCTCTGAACAATGAGCTGCGAAAGAAGCTGAAGGCGGTTCAAGGTCCGCAAGACCACACTCCGATGGCGCAGGCCTATGAGGCCTATGCCGAAGCCTCTTTCTGGCTGGAAATGGCCGATCGGGGCGTGCGCCTCGACCGGACGCCGGGCACGGGACAGCACAATCAGAAACGGCCCGATTTCGTCCACGCTCATCGGGCGGGACCCGTGTACTTCGAGGTCAAGGCACTGGACATAGCCGACCCGACCACGCGCCACGATCAAATCGCCTACGACGCGCTGGACAGTGCAGCTGAGCTTGACGAACGCGCTCGCCGGCCGGGCGTTCATTTCGGCGATCCTGCCGAAATCTCTGGGCCTCTGCCTGGCGCGAGCTTGGCCGAGCGCCTTGACGCGACCATCGAAAAAATCACGAACAACGTAAAGAGAGATCAAATACATTATGGACCGACCGTGCTTGTGGTCGATCTTGGCCGGTTCAATACGATCCCTTACGGGCCCTCTAGCCTGCTACCCGTCTTTTTTCACGACTGTCCGCCTGCCGAGAGCTGCGTGAGTGGGGAGCTATGGCAGATCGGGTCTGGGAAGATCGGTGAGCAACTGTTTTCACTGCCCGAGTTCGACGGCAAAAGTAATCTTGCCGGTCACCAGACCCGAAACGGTGTCTTTGGCGAGTGTCCTGGGCTGATGGCCATCACCTTCGTCCATCCTCGGTGGAACCAGAAGTCCGAGTTGTTCACCTTGTGGAATGTTGGATTCGACAAGAACGTCCTAATCAACGCTTGCAGTTTGAGCGAGTCGGATATCGATGACCTTCTCTACAACTTCTCCGACGGCGTGAACGATTTCAGCAATGAGCGGGGCTGGCGTTTTCGGGTAATTCCGCTCCGGCCCTAGCCGCGGAGGCGTGTGGTACTTGACGTTAGCAGACTTTCTGTAAACCCGACGAGATGCTCAAGCGCATCGATGAATGCGACCTGAAGCGGGAGAACGCTGATGCGCGCTTGGGGCTGCTGGCCGACGGCAGCGAGAATGTGATCCCGGTCGACCACCGAAGTTCAGTGAACTTTACCGTTCGGAGGTTAAGAGGCTCGTCACCGCGCTCAAGATAAACTCGAAAGTTATAGAGAACCGCGTGGCCATCCGTGACGTGATTGACTGCATTATGGTGCATCCGGGTCGTAAGCGGATGAGCATGCAGTAGGCCGTGGAGTAGACTCGGCTCCTATAGGCTAAAGCGGGAGCCCGTTATCGTATAATAGCGTAGAGAACACTGGTTTGACGATATCGCAACAGAACGCTAACCCTTTGATTTCATTAGGGCGCTGGAAGGTCATAGCGTGAATAAAGGAGAGCTTACCTATGCCCTTCGACGGCGAGCCGCAGCGACTTGGGGATGCGTCGAGCCTTTCCGCCCGAGATAAACGCCACGCGTGCACGCG
>Ga0099823_1004839_pt1 | contig 13274 bp, 11 predicted proteins | sample CowpearedBW_FD_76831 | JGI IMG/M metagenome (GOLD analysis project Ga0099823, IMG submission 76831) | Root nodule microbial communities of legume samples collected from California, USA - Cow pea red BW | ecosystem: Host-associated > Plants > Roots > Nodule | place: USA: California | collected... | reverse complement strand
GGCCAGTCGGAAGTCACGCAGTCCGCCTGCGCCACCACCGCGGCCGGGGATTCCGGATGGACCAGGATCATCGCGTCCGGATGCTGCTCGCGCAGCAGCTCGAGCTCCAGCCCCTTGAACTCGTCATGCACGATGCACGCGCCGTTCCACATCAGCATGTCGGCGCCGGTCTGCTCCTGGATGTAGCGCCCCAGGTGCCGGTCCGGTGCCCACAGGATCTTCTCGCCGCGGGCCTTGAGCTCGGACACGATCTCCAGCGCGCAGGAGCTGGTGACCATCCAGTCGGCGCGCGCCTTCACGGCGGCGCTGGTGTTGGCGTAGACGACCACGGTGCGATCCGGATGCGCGTCGCAGAAGGCCGCGAAGTCCTCGGCCGGGCAGCCCAGGTCGAGCGAGCAGGTCGCGTCCAGGTCGGGCATCAGCACGCGCTTCTCGGGGCTGAGGATCTTGGCGCTCTCGCCCATGAACCTCACGCCCGCCACGACCAGCGTCCGCGCCGCGTGATCGCGCCCGAAGCGCGCCATCTCGAGCGAATCGGAGACGATGCCGCCCGTTTCCTGCGCCAGGTCCTGCAGGTCGCCATCGACGTAGTAATGGGCGACCAGCACCGCCCCCTTGGCCTTGAGCAGTTCGGCCGCGCGGGCCTTGAGTTGTTGGCGCTGGCTGGGCGTCAGCGGCGCCGGCACCTTGGCCCAGGCGTGGGCGGTGCAGGTGGCGCCATCCGCGTCCTGGCGGTCGAAGTCGTACAGAACCTGATCCATGGGCGCGGATTCTAGGTCTGGCCGAAAAACCGGCTTGGCGGCATGCCGACCGTCCTCGTGACCATCGCGGTGAAGGCGCTGGCGCTGGCATAGCCGAGCTCCGCCGCGATCAGCTGCATCGGCTTCCTCTGCGCCGCCAGGCGCAGCGCCTCGGCCAGCAGCGCCTGCTGGCGCCACTGCGCGTAACTGCTCCCCAGCTCCTGGCGGAACAGCCGCGAGACGGTGCGCGCGCTGGCGCCGACCTCGGCCGCCCAGTCGTCCAGGCTGGCGTGGCGCATCGGCGCGGCCAGCACGGCCTCGCACAGCTTGCGCAGCCGCTTGTCCGACGGCAGCGCCACGCCCAGCTGCAGGCTGCGGGCGCGGCCGATCTCGTCCAGGATCAGCCGGCCGATCCAGACCTCGCGGTCCTTGACCGCGTCCTCGTTCTGCAGCTCCTCGCGCGCGAGCTGCAGCACCAGCTCGCGCAGCAGCGGCGAGACCTCGAGCACCCGGTTCTCCGCCCACACCGCCTCGTCGCCGGGCGCGGTCCACAGGTAGAGCGTGCGCAGCTCGCAGCGCTCGACGGCGGTGACGGCGTGGACCACGCCGGGCGGGATCCACACCGCGCGCGAGGGCGGCACCAGGAAGGTCGCGCGGTCGGTGCTGACCCGCACCACGCCCGAGACCGAGAACACGAGCTGGCCCCAGGTGTGGAAATGCGCCTGGATGTCCATGTTCCCGTCCATCGAGCGCGACTTGGCGCGCACCGGCCGCTGGCTGCTCGGCGCGTAGCGGCGCGGGTCCAGCGGCGGCACGCTGGCGCGGCCGGGCGGGTGGATCAGGCCCGAAGGGGGGCGGCGCGGGGCAGCGGTGCGTCTCATGGCGGAGCTGTTGCGGGGCTGGTGGCGGAAATTCGACAGAACTTGTCCGGCTATCGTAATTCCGTCGCGGCGGCCCTGTCACCATCTCGGCCATGAACACCGCCACCACCACCGCGGACGGCCTCGCGCCGAATGCCGCGCAGAGCGCCAAGCGAGACATCCAGACCATCAGCCTGATCGGCCTGGCCCACGGAACCTCGCACTTCTTCCACATGCTGCTGCCGCCGCTGTTCCCCGTGTTCATGCGGGAGTTCGGCCTGAGCTATTCGGAGCTGGGCCTGCTGGTGACGATCTTCTTCGTCATCTCGGGCGTGGGGCAGGCGCTGTCGGGCTTCCTGGTCGACCGCACCGGCGCGCGGCCGGTGCTGTTCGTGGCGCTGGGCTGCTTCGTGCTGGCGTCGCTGGCGGCGGGCACGGCACAGGGCTTCGCGGGGCTGGCGCTGGCCGCGGCGCTGGCGGGGCTGGGCAATTCACCGTTCCATCCGGTGGACTTCACCATCCTGAACAAGCGGGTCTCGCAGCAGCGGCTGGGGCATGCGTTCTCGGTGCACGGCATCACCGGCAACCTGGGCTGGGCGGTGGCGCCGGTGCTGCTGATCTCGATGCACGAAGCGACCGGCCAGTGGCGGCTGGGCTATGTGGCGACGGCGTGCTGGGCGCTGTTCGTGATCGCGCTGCTGGCCTTCAAGCGTGACGCGATCGACGACAGCCAAGGCTCGTGGGGGCATGAGAAGGCGGGCGCGAAGGCGCCGGCCGGAGAGCACCCGATGGCCTTCCTGAAGCTGCCATCGGTGTGGCTGTGCTTCTCGTTCTTCTTCTTCACGACCTCGGCGCTGAGCGCGATCCAGAGCTTCGCGTCGCCGGCGCTGTCGGCGATGTACGGCGTGAGCCTGGCGAGCACCGCCTTCGTCGTGACCGGCTACATGCTGGCGGGCGCGGCGGGGATGATCGTGGGCGGCTTCCTGGTGGCGAAGTCGCAGAACCTGGAGCGCAACATCGCTGGCGCGATGTTCGTGGCGGCGGCGCTGCTGGCGCTGACGGCGACGGGCTGGCTGCCGGCCACGGCGGCGCTGATCGCGGCGGCGACGGCGGGCTTCGGCACGGGGCTGGCGGGGCCCTCGCGCGACATGCTGATCAAGCGCGCGGCGCCCCCGGGCGCGACGGGGCGGGTGTATGGCACGGTGTACTCGGGGCTGGACACCGGCTTCGCGGTGGCCGCGCCGGTGTTCGGCGCGCTGATGGACCGGCAGTGGAGCAACGCGGTGTTCTTCGGCGCGTCGATGGCGCTGCTGATGGGCATCGCGGCGGCGAGCCTGGTGAGGCAGGGGAAGCGCTGATCGAGCCACCCGATCGGGCCATTGAAACAAGCGATCGGATGACTGGGACAAGGAGTCATCCGCCGCAGCGAGATGCATCGAGGTCGGTCGTTTCGCTTGCATCGCGTCGCCGGCGCAACAGTGCGATGACCTTCGCGGGGGAGCGCATGGCGAGCGCCTAGAGTAGTCGGCTCCGGAGGTTGCCGACCATGCCCTATCCCCCTGCGATCGTTGCCAATGCCGTTCTCTATCGGGCGCGCCAGCGCGGCCTGCCCATCAGTCACCTGAAGCTGCAGAAGCTGGTGTTCTTCACGCATGCGTGGTGCCTGGCCATCGACGGCTCGCCAGCAGTCGATGAACGGCCGGAAGCATGGGAGTACGGTCCGGTTTTCAACTCGCTGTATCACCGGCTCAAAGGATGTGGCCATGAGGCCATCAAAGCGTTCATCGAGACCGTCGACTCGAGGTCAAACGCCTATGCCGCGCTGATGCCATCGCCGGCACACGGCGCCTTCTGGCGCATCCTGGATCAGGTCATGGATCGTTACGGAACGCTGACCGCGCTGCAGCTCTCGACCCTGAGCCACGAGCCCGGCGGGCCATGGGCGCAGGCGAGGAAGGTGAACCAGGCGGTCATCACCGATGAGGCCGTCAGGCAGTTCTATCGGGGGATGCTGAAATGATCGACCTTGTCCCGGAAGCTTCAGGGGACCCGGTGCCGCCGGTCATCATTCCCCCGGTGGATGGCCCGGCCGGCATTGAACTGAACAGGTTCGATCCCTCGGTCCTTGACTACAAGATCAAGCGCGCCGGCACCTTCGGCGGATTGAGCGTCGCGGGTGTGCTCTACACGGTACCAAGGGCGTTGCCGGCAAGTCCTGACCCTGAATGACTTGCACGAGGGATCGCGGCGGCGAATCCCACCGATCGAGGCCGGTCCGCTTCGCGCGGCGCGTCCGCGCCGCAACAAGGGACATGGGGTTTGCTTGCAATGGGCGGCGTGCTCGCTACAGTCGGCGGCCATGGACCAGCACCGCACCGTCTCCCGTCCCGCCGGTCACGCGCTTGTCGAGGCGCTGATCGAACAAGGCATCACCGATGTCTTCGGAGTCCCCGGAGAAAGCTATCTGGCCGTCCTCGACGGCTTCCATGAGCACCGCGAACGCATCCGCTTCGTGGCCTGCCGGCAGGAGGGCGGCGCCTCGTTCATGGCCGAGGCCCAGGGCAAGCTGACCGGCCGCCCCGGCATCTGCTTCGTCACCCGCGGCCCCGGCGCCACCAACGCCAGCATCGGCCTGCACACGGCCTTCCAGGACTCGACGCCGATGATCCTGTTCATCGGCCAGGTCGCCTCGGACCAGCGCGACCGCGAGGCCTTCCAGGAAGTCGATTACCGCCAGATGTTCGGCCCCGGCACGCTGGGCATGGCCAAGTGGGTCGGCGAAGTCCAGGACCCGCATCGCCTGCCCGAATACGTGGCGCGCGCCTTCCACACCGCGACCCAGGGACGCCCCGGCCCCGTGGTGCTGGTGTTGCCCGAGGACATGCTCACGCAGCCCACCGGCGCACCCGTGCTGCCGCGCGCCAAGCCGGCCGTGGCCTGGCCCGCGCCGGCCGATCTCGTCGAGCTGCAGGCCCGGCTCGAAGCCGCGCAGCGGCCGTTCGTCATCGCTGGCGGCGGCGGCTGGACCGCCCAAGCCTGCGCCGCGCTGCAGGACTTCGCCCATGCCTGGCAACTGCCGGTCGGCTGCGCCTTCCGCTTCCAGGACCTCTACGACAACCGCGACCCGTTCTACGCCGGCGACGTCGGCATCGGCATCAATCCAGCCCTCGCCAGGCGGATCGGCGAGTCGGACCTGATCCTGGCCATCGGCCCGCGCCTGGGCGAGATGACCACCGGCGGCTACACGCTGCTGAAGGCCCCGCGGCCGGCCCAGCAGCTCGTGCACATCCACGCCGGGCCGGAGGAACTGGGCCGCGTCTACGCGGCCGACCAGATGATCCAGGCCAGCATGAGCGGCGCCGCGCTCGCGCTGCAGCAACTGCACCCGCCCGGCGGCGGCGAGGACCTGCCCTGGCTCGAATGGGCCCGCGCGGCCCATGCGGACTACCAGCGCAACCAGCAGGCGCTGCCCGTCGGGCCCATGGACCTCGCGGAGGTGATGCACCTGCTGGATCGGCTGCTGCCGGCCGACACGATCTTCACCAACGGCGCCGGCAACTACAGCGGCTGGCTGCACCGCTTCCATCGCTACACCGCGCTGCACCAGGGCGGGCGCACGCAGCTCGCGCCCACCAGCGGCGCGATGGGCTATGGCTTTCCGGCGGCGGTCGCGGCCTCGTTGCTGCAGCGCGAGCGCTGGGTCGTCAACATCGCCGGCGATGGCGACTTCCTGATGACCGGCCAGGAAATGGCCACGGCGATGGCCCACGGCGCGCGGCGGCTGATCTGCCTGGTCGTGGACAACGGCAGCTACGGCACGATCCGCATGCATCAGGAGCGTGAATACCCCGGCCGCGTCAGCGGCAGCGACCTGCACAACCCCGACTTCGCCGCGATGGCGCGGGCCTTCGGCTGGCAGGCGTTCAGCGCGTCCCGCACCGAGGAGGTCGAGCCCGCGCTGCGCCAGGCGATCGTGCTGCAGTCGCCGACGCTGATCCATCTGAAGCTGCCGGTCGAGATCTCCACCAGCCGCGCCACGCTCAGCAGCATCCGCGACGCGGCGCTCAAGAGACAAGGCAGCTGACGGAGAATCGGCGGCTATGTCCGCATCCGCCATTCCCTTCGCCCTGCGCGGCGACTTCATCGAACTCGACAAGCTGCTCAAGGCCACCGCGCTGACCGGCAGCGGTGGCGAGGCCCGGCACTTCATCTCCGAAGGCCAGGTGCGCGTCGACGGCCAGGTCGAGCTGCGCAAGACGGCCAAGATCCGCGCCGGCCAGGTCGTCGAGTTCAATGGCGAGCGCATCGAGGTGCAAGCGCCCGCCTGAGCCCTCGCTCGCGCCACACCGTCCGCGATCCTCCAGGAGTCTCCAGATGACCACGCCCGTTCCGTCGATCCGCTTCTCCACCTGCGATCTCTGCGACTCCTTGAAAGCCGACACCAGCGGCGACACCCGCTGGCTGCCCGGCAGCCTCTATCGCAACTACGGCGCGTTCGCGCGCTTCGCCGGACCGGTGGCGACGGTGCGCTGTCTGGACGACAACACGCAGGTGAAGGCCGCGGTCGAGAGCTTCGGCGCCGGCCGCGTGCTGGTGGTGGATGGCGGCGGCTCGCTGCGCCGCTCGCTGGTGGGCGGCAACCTGGCCGCCAGCGCCGCGAAGAACGGCTGGGCCGGCGTGCTGGTGCATGGCGCCGTCCGCGATCTCGAGGAGTTGCGCGCCACCGCGCTCGGGCTGTTCGCGCTCGGGCATGTACCGATGCCCACGGAACGCCGCGATCAAGGTCTGGCCGACCTGCCGGTGCAGATCGAGGGCGTCTGGATCCGCCCGGGCGATTGGCTTTACGCGGACGAGGACGGCATCGTCATCGCGCCCAAGCCGGTGCATCCGGCGGGGTGATGGCGGCCCGCCGCCCTCGATCACTCGCCCGGCGCCGGCGCTCGCTCGCGCATCCAGCCCGCGAGTGCCTCCGCCGCCATCGGTCTGCCGAACAGCCACCCCTGGGCGTCGTCGCAACCCAGGCCGACCAGGATCTCGCGCTGGCCCTCGGTTTCGACGCCTTCCGCGACCACCGTCAGTCCGAGTGAGCGCCCGATGCCGATCACGGCGCTCGACAGCGCGCGGTCATCGGCGTCGTGTTCCAGGTCGCGCACGAAGCTCTTGTCCAGCTTGAGCTCGGTCACCGGCAAGCGCTTCAGGTAGCTCAGGCTCGAATAGCCGGTGCCGAAGTCGTCGACCGACACGCCGACGCCCATCTCATGCAGTTGCTGCAGTTGCTCGCGCGGGCGGCTGGTGTCGTCGAGCATGAGGCGCTCGGTGACTTCCAGCGTCAGGTCGGACGCGGCCAGTCCGTGACGGGCCAGCAGCGCGCGCGCGTGCGCCGCGACGTCGTCCTGGTGGAAGCGCTGCGGCGACACGTTGACCGACAGACCAGGCACCGCCACGCCGGCCGCGCGCCACTGCGCGAGCTGCGCGCAGGCCTGCTCCAGCACCCACGCGTCGAGGGCGTTGATCAGGCCGCTCTCCTCGGCCACCGGGATGAAGCGGTCCGGCGGCACCCAGCCGCGCTGGGCGTCGTGCCAGCGCAGCAGCGCCTCGACGCCCACCAGCCCCCGGTCCGAGAGACGGACCTTGGGCTGGAAGTGCAGCTGGAGCTGCTGTTGCGACAGCGCCTGGCGCAGCGCCGCCTCGATGTCGAGCCGCTCATCCAGCGCCTGGTTCATCGCATGCAGGAAGAAGCGCGCACAGTCGCGGCCGGCGCGCTTGGCCTCGTACATCGCGATGTCGGCGTTCTTCAGCAACTGGTCCAGGTCCTGGCCGTCCTTGGGGAAGGCGCACACGCCGATGCTGGCGGTCATCTGCACGCGGGCATGGCTGCCGTCGAGCGGGATCGGCGCCTCGAGCGCGGCGCGCAGCTTGCCGGCGACATGCATCGCGTCCTCGGCGCTGCAGCCCGGCAGCAGCGCGACGAACTCGTCACCGCCCAGGCGCGCCAGCGAATCGCTGTCGCGCAGCGCGCCCAGCAGACGCCGCGAGATGTGCCGCAGCACCTCGTCGCCGACCGCATGCCCCAGCGAGTCGTTGACGGTCTTGAAGCGGTCGATGTCCAGCAGCAGCAGCGCGGCCGGCGAGCCGGCGCGCGAGGCCAGCAGCAGCGTCTGCCGCGCGCGGTCGGCCAGCAGCGTGCGATTGGGCAGGCCGGTGACGCCGTCGAAGTAGGCCAGGCGCTCGATCTCGCGCTGGTGGCGGTCGTGCATGAAGGCGATCTGGCACAGCTGGGCGCAGGCCTGCACCATGCGGCGGTGGAAGGGGGCCGCGCCGCGCGGCTCCCGGTAATAGAGCGCGAAGGTCGCGACCACCTGATCGGCGCCCAGCAGGATCGGCGTCGACCAGCAGGCGGCCAGGCCGTGTGGCAATGCGAGCGCGCGGAAATCGGCCCAGAGCGGATCGCTCGCGATGTCGGTGACCTCGACCGGCTCGCGGCGCCAGGCGGCGGTGCCGCAGGAGCCCGCCTGCGGGCCGATCTGGAAGCCGTCCAGCGCGGCGCTGAACACGGCCGGCAGGCTGGGCGAGGCCAGCGGATGGACGCGGCCGTCCTCGTCGACCGACAGCACTGAGCAGATCACCTCGGGCGCCAGCCGCTCCACGGCGCGGCAGAGCAGGTCCATCACGGCCGTCAGCGGGCGCCCGAGGGCGACGGCCTCGAGCACGTCGCGCTGCAGATGGTCGATGGACGCCTGCTCGTCGGTTCTGGTCGCGTGCTGTTCCCGCATCGCTGCTCCCTGTGATCCCGCGGAGCATGGCAGGGTTGGCGCGCCGCTTCAAGAGTGGCGGCCGCCTTCAGCGGCGCCGGATCCCGCGGCCGGCGTGAGGATTCCGCGCGCCGGCCGGCTCAGCGCAGGACGTCGAGCAGCCGGTCCAGCCCGCCGTCGTTGATCGCGACCATGGCCTGCTCGCGCACCTTGGGCTTGGCGTGGTACGCGACCGAGAGGCCCGCCGCGCCCATCATCGGCAGGTCGTTCGCGCCATCGCCCACCGCGATGCACTGCGCCGGCGTCGCGCCGATGCGCTCGGCGCAGGCCAGCATCATGCGGCGCTTCTCCTCGCCGTCGCAGATGTCGCCCCAGTCCTGCATCACCAGACCGCCGGTCAACTTGCCGTCGACGATCTCCAGCTCGTTGCTGCGGACGAAGTCCATGCCGAGCTCGGCCGCGACGAAGCGCGTGAAGTAGGTGAAGCCGCCCGACACCAGCACCAGCTTCAGGCCCGCCGATTTCAGCGCCGCGCAGAGCTCGCGCGCGCCGGGGTTGAATCTCAGCCGGTCGCGCAGCACTTGCGCCAGCGCGTCCTCGCCAACGCCCTGCAGCAGCGCCAGCCGGCGGCGCAGGCTGTCCTTGAAGTCGGTGATCTCGCCGCGCATCGCGGCTTCGGTGATCGCGGCGACCTCGGCCTTGCGGCCCGCGGCGGCGGCGATCTCGTCGATGCACTCGATCGTGATCAGCGTCGAGTCCATGTCGAAGGCGGCGAGCTTGAAGTCACGCAGCGCCAGCGGCGCGGTGAGGCCCTGCAGGACGAGCGGGGAGAGCGGGGCGGGGGACGTTGAGGAGGTCATGCGGACGGCAGGCAGCAGGAGGCGGGCAGGGCTTGAATGCGGAAGGTCCCCGCCAGCGGTCAGCACGACCGCTCAGCGGGGACGGGCGGGAGCTTAGCGCAGTCGCCGAGGCGAGCGTCAGCGCGCATGGGCCGTGGCGTAGCTGGCACCGGGCGCGCAGATCGTCCAGGCGGCTGCCGGCACGTTCAGGCCAAGGCCCGCGATGTCCCGCTGCGAGCGATACACGGCAGCCGGCTCGGCGACACCGTCCCGCCGGTGAACGAACCCGGCGACATTCCAGGACTCCAACTTCAAACCCTCGATGCGCGACAGCGCCTTGTCGTCGCTCACCAAGGTGGCGTCGAGCGCCATCGCATGCGCAGCGATCGCGATGTCGAACTGCTCCTTGGGCATGCCCCGCCGTTCCTGCGAGGCCTTGATGCCAGCGAAGAGATCGGAGAACCACAGGTCCGGGCTGAGGTACTCGACTCGGATGTGGCGCATCAACTCACGCAGACGCAGCTCCTTGCCTGGCGAGGGATTCTTCTCAAGCCCGGCAAAGACCTCCGCCTGAACGATCACGCTGATGGCGATCTGTCCTCGCAGGGCTGCGAATCGCTCTTCGCAGTAGACGCGCTGCGCCCGCTCTTGAGGATCCATCATGTAGCTCAGGATGTTGGTGTCGAGCATGTAGAGCGGTTCAACGTGTGCCATGTTGCACCTCCCAGGCTTCGAATCGCGCGCGTCGGATGCGCTCGACTTCAGGGCCGTCTTCCCAATCGTCGAGTCCGCCCACGCGGGCCCGCACCGGCTTGCCGTAGTTCTCCGGCAGATACGGGCAGGTCTCGCAGCCTTCGCGCGCATGCACGATGAGGCGCGCGATGCGCTTGCTCTCGCAGATCGTGCGGATGAACGAATTCGGGTCCGTCAGCCGCTCGTCCGGCGGCAGATGGCGGCAGTCGAAGCAGGTCATCGCGTAGGCGCATCCCCGCGCCTTGGCTGCGATCTCGGCGTCGCGCTCGGCCTCCCAGGCGTCATCCTCCGCGTCTTCCCGCGCCTGACGGGCCGCCGCGGCCTCGATCGATTCAGCGACGTCGATCAGCGGTGAAAGTGGCGTGTGCTGATGCATCGGCATCTCCAGCAGTTGAGAAGCCGTCAGTCTAGGAAGCGGTTCGATCCGGGTCACTGACCCGGACGCGTGGATCTGCGTGGCGTCTTCCAGCAGTTCAAGTGATGCCTGATCAAGGCTGCGCGACCGGCGCGCCCAACAGCCGCAGTACCTCGCGCACCGCATGGGCGCGGTCCTTGGGATCGGTCAGCGCCTTGTCGATGCGCAGCTTCTCGTTGCCCACCAGCTTGATGTTGCGGTTCTTCTGCACGAGCTCGATCACGCGCATCGGATCGATCGGCGGATTGGGCCGGAAGTTGATGTTGATGACGCTGGGCGCCGCGTCGATCTTCATCACGCCGTAGGGCTTGGCCAGCACGCGCAGCCGGTGCGTGTCGAACAGCGTCTGCCCCTGCGCCGGCAGCTTGCCGAAGCGGTCGGTGATCTCCTCCAGCATCGCGTCGATCTGCTCGGCGCGGTCGGCCGTGGCCAGCCGCTTGTACAGCGACAGCCGCTGGTGCACGTCGCCGCAGTAGGCATCGGGCAGCAGCGCGGGCGCGTGCAGGTTGATCTCCGTCGTCGCCGACAGCGGGCTGAGCAGGTCCGGCTCGCGGCCGGCCTTGAGCGAGCGCACCGCCTCGGACAGCATCTCGTTGTAGAGCTGGAAGCCCACCTCCATCATGTTGCCGCTCTGGTGCTCGCCCAGCACCTCGCCGGCGCCGCGGATCTCCAGGTCGTGCATCGCCAGGTAGAAGCCCGAGCCCAGTTCCTCCATCGCCTGGATCGCTTCGAGCCGCTGCGCCGCCTGCTTGGTCAGACCCTCGATGTCGGGGACCATCAGGTAGGCATAGGCTTGGTGGTGCGAGCGCCCGACGCGGCCGCGCAGCTGGTGCAGCTGCGCCAGGCCGAACTTGTCGGCGCGGCTGATGACGATGGTGTTGGCCGAGGGCACGTCGATGCCGGTCTCGATGATGGTCGAGCACAGCAGCAGGTTGTGCTTGCCGCCGACGAACTCGCGCATCACGCGTTCCAGCTCGCGCTCGGGCATCTGGCCGTGGGCGACGACGATGCGCGCCTCGGGCAGCAGCTCCTGCAGCTTCATGCGGCGGTTCTCGATGGTCTCGACCTCGTTGTGCAGGAAGTAGACCTGGCCGCCGCGCTTGAGCTCGCGCAGCACCGCCTCGCGGATGGTGCCGCTGGTCTCGCTGCGCACGAAGGTCTTGATCGCCAGGCGCCGCTGCGGCGCGGTGGCGATGACGCTCAGGTCGCGCAGGCCCTCCAGCGCCATGCCCAGCGTGCGCGGGATCGGCGTGGCGGTCAGCGTCAGCACGTCGACCTCGGCGCGCATGGCCTTCATCGCCTCCTTGTGGCGCACGCCGAAGCGGTGCTCCTCGTCGATGACGAGCAGGCCCAGGCGCTTGAACTTCACGTCGGCCGAGAGCAGCTTGTGCGTGCCGATGACGATGTCGATCGAGCCGTCGGCCAGGCCCTCCATCGCCGCCTTGATCTCCTTGGCGGAGCGGAAGCGGCTCATCTCGGCGACCTTGACCGGCCACTTGCCGAAGCGGTCGGCGATGTTCTGGTAGTGCTGCTCGGCCAGCAGCGTGGTCGGCGCGAGCAGCGCCACCTGCTTGCCGCCCATCACCGCGACGAAGGCCGCGCGCAGCGCGACCTCGGTCTTGCCGAAGCCGACGTCGCCGCACACCAGCCGGTCCATCGGCTTGGGGCTGATCATGTCCTGGATGACGGCGTGGATCGCGGCGCGCTGGTCGGGCGTCTCCTCGAAGCCGAAGCTCGCGGCGAAGGCCTCGTAGTCGTGCGGCGAATAGCGGAACGCATGGCCCTCGCGCGCGGCGCGGCGGGCGTAGAGGTTGAGCAGCTCGGCGGCGGTGTCGCGCACCTGCTCCGCGGCCTTGCGCTTGGCCTTGTCCCACTGGCCGGAGCCCAGCTTGTGCAGCGGCGCCTCTTCCGCGCTGACGCCGGTGTAGCGGCTGATCAGGTGCAGTTGCGCGACCGGCACGTAGAGCGTGGCCTTGTCGGCGTACTCCAGGTGCAGGAACTCGCTGGGGCCATCGCCAAGATCGATGTTGATCAGGCCCAGATAGCGGCCGATGCCGTGGTTGGTGTGCACCACCGGGTCGCCGACCTTCAGCTCCGACAGGTCCTTGATCAGCGCGTTGACGTCGCTGACCTGCTCCTGCTTGCGGCGCCGGCGCGTGGTCGGCGTCGTGGCGAACAGCTCGGTCTCGGTGATGAGCTGGATCTGGCGGCCCTCGTCGGGCTCGTTCCAGAAGAAGCCCGCGGCCAGCGGCGCGGCGGTGATGGCGAAGCGCTCATCGCGGTTGGCTTCGAACTCGGCGAGGTCCTTGACCGAGGGCGGATCGATCCGGTTGTCGCGCAGCAGCTCGAGCAGGCTTTCGCGGCGGCCCTCGCTCTCGGCCAGCAGCAGCACGCGGAAGGCCGTGTCCTTCAGATGGGCCGCCAGCCGCGCCAGCGGCTCCTGCGCGCCGCGCTCGACGCTGACGTCGGGCAGCGGCCGCGCGTAGTCGACCGGCTCCTGGCCGCGCACCGACAGCACCGCGTGGCGGTGCGTCGCGGTGAAGAACTCCTCGGGCCGCAGGAAGATCTCCTCGGGCGGCAGGATGGGCCGGTCCGGGTCGTGCTGCAGGAAGCGGTGGCGCTCGCGGGTGTCGGTCCAGAAGCGCTGCAGCGCCTCGTCGACCTCGCCGTGCAGCGCCAGGCCGGTCTCGGCGGGCAGGTAGTCGAAGATGCTGGCGACCTGGTCGAAGAACAGCGGCAGGTAGTACTCGATGCCGGCGGTGGCCAGCCCGGTGTCGATGTCCTTGTACAGGCGCGACCGGGTCGGATCGCCGTCCATCTTCTCGCGCCAGCGCGCGCGGAAGGCCTTGCGCGAGGCCTCGTCCATCGGGAACTCGCGCCCCGGCAGCAGGCGCACTTCGGGGACCGGATAGAGC
>Ga0099823_1004830_pt1 | contig 13283 bp, 8 predicted proteins | sample CowpearedBW_FD_76831 | JGI IMG/M metagenome (GOLD analysis project Ga0099823, IMG submission 76831) | Root nodule microbial communities of legume samples collected from California, USA - Cow pea red BW | ecosystem: Host-associated > Plants > Roots > Nodule | place: USA: California | collected... | reverse complement strand
TATATATATAAATAATTATTTTTTTATGTGTATATATATTTTTGTTTTATATATATATATATATATATATATATATATATATATATATATATATATGTCTAATACTTTAAGATACTTTAGCGATATTTATTAATGAAGCATAAAATTTATGAATTAGTATTATTTTTATAATGACAATAATTTTTATGAATTTTGTTGACAATTAATTTAAAATTACACTATAACAATTATATATTTATCATGTTTTTAAGAATTATTTTACATTTTTTAAATAAACATTATTAGGTATTGTATTATTATTTTCAAAAGAAATGTACCGATATCCGTACATCATAGAAAAAGGTACATATTTTAGGTGAAAAAGGTCAATGTGTTAGTTTTATTACACAATTCCATCACTATAGCATTTCTTAGAGTGATATATTTGAAGTTGGTTGTGTGAATGAGGCAATTTTACGCACACGAACTTATCAGTGCCATTATTGAATAGATAATCTAATTTCTTAAAGGAGGTGAATTTTAAATTTAATTAATGAATATATGAACAAACAGATCATATTTTGATACCTCTTAAACACGTTCCCAACACTTTTTTTTTTTTAAATGTATCATAATTAATTTTTTTAAATTAAGCACTTTTTTCGACACATCTTAAAAGACCTCATAACACAGTTGGAACATGAGTAAAAAGAAGAAGTAAATCATAAAAAGGTAAAAAGAACAAAAAAGATTTTATAAATTTTCGTAACATTTTTTCCGCTTTTTACAACAAGATTTAACTAGCTGTTGAGATATATGGTTTTTTAATTACAATTTTATTATAGAGGATGTTATTATCATAAAACTGTAGCAATTTTGCTTTTATAATATAAATTACATAATTTTAGGTTTAAGCTACTTGTCATTCACATTTTTCTTCATTTTATTCAGATTGTGGGAATCAGACATCACAAAAACAAGGAATAATCCAATTTTTTGTGTGTGCAATAGTTTAATCGCCCAAGGTTAGAACCTATTACTTGATACATACCATTCTAATCTTCCATCACTAGACCAATCCTGGTAAATTATATGATACAGTTCCAAGTTAAACTTACAAAGAATGTTTCTTTTTCCTTTGGAAATATCGCATGAATGTAGCACATTAATTATGTTACGATTCACATTTTATGGTTATGCAGTGGGGGAAGTAGGGGTAAATTCAAAAGATCCATGTATTATTAGAATAATGTGTGAACAGAAGAAAAAGCATGTGGTGACTGACAGGCTTTGATATTTGAATTACTGCTACATGACAATTAGTACGTAAGATGAAGATGGTCCAGCCACTGTATAGATAAAATTCAATGAGACAAGAACTGCATATGGTGGCCAAAACAAAGCAAAATGAGACAAACCCTCTTCTCTAGATTTCCGTTTTGGATGAGGGCTCAAGCAAAAAACTAGTATAATTCAAAGTCCTGTATACTGTTAGCCAAACAGTACCTTGACAGTTTGGATTTCCAACCAAATTGCTAAATAGAGAAAGAAAAACGAATCAAAGGGGGCTTTTACTTTGCTACATGAGTTTAACATGCCGTCTACATTTCATCTTGGTCCTTCACTTTTGGCCAAATCCAACATTCATGAAGGTGTCACGCTGCCATAAGCATGCTTATTTATTTTCAATACGATAGAATTAATTGTTATATAAAAAATTGATCACTCATTCAGCACTCAGAACATGCATCATCAACCGCTGGCTATAAACCGAAGTGGCAGCAATGCATTTGGAGACCATTATGGCCACCTGAAGCAAGTAGATATCAAAACGACACACACTGCATTAATTACGCACACAAGCAACTTAAATGGAGAACAAGGTCATATGTGTAGTTACAATCTGCTGCTAATATCACTATCATCTCTTCTGTCCTCTTTTGCATATACTCTCTGCGTCCCCCACATTTCGTAGAATTTATTCATTAGAGTAATAACTGGCACGTAGCCCTATCATAACAATTACAGATATCACATTTAAGAGAATGAATACAATTGACAAGTAGAGATCCGGTAGTAGGATATAACGGTTCCCTCTTTTCAATGATATTTGTTGATGTATCAACTCAATAATATTCTTGTACAATATCCTTTGTTTAATGTAAATGAGACGAAGGATACAGTTATCCCCAACCAATTGCTCAGCTGTCATGCATACATGACTCATTAGGTTCAGTTTGACAGGATACCTGTTTTTCTAAAACTAATGCAATACAATTAACTCATTTCTATCCACCAAAAAAATGGAATTGGGAAGAGATGAGTCTGTCAAATTCAAACGCCTAAAAGTTGCATTGAAACTATTTAATCAGTCAGTAATGTGGTGATGTTAGAGAACGAGAGTGAAAGTTAAAACTTTGGTATTGACTTTGCTCGGAGGAACTGCTTAAGAATGGCCTTTTCTTCATCAATTTGTTTTTTCTCTACAGGGTTCTTAGGTTTCAGTTTTCTTTTCTCCTCTAGCATCCACTGGAAAATTTCACGTTGTACTTCTTCAGGGATAGGAGCCTGCATTTGCACAGGTGTCGTGACAGGAAAAATGAGACCATCGTAATTTAAATCAATTGAGCTTGTGAAGGGTTCAGGATGAACTTCAACACTAGCTTTTCCCTTGTGAGATTTTTGTGCTGTTCTTCTAGTAACCTCCACTGAATCTCTTCGTTTTGCACTTGCAAATAGAAAAGCTGCAATCAAATGTCAGAGAAAAGAAAAAAAGAAACAAACACCGATCAGTATATTTTAAATGATCCTCTAACTAAAAGCCAACAGGCGCATGCTAGGATTCGACTTTACTAAATTGAGAGAATGCACTTTAGAGGATAAAGCCCAATTACAGATGTTGATTAGAAAATCAACAGTTTAAAATTTTGAAAAAATAAAAACATAATTAATAAAATCTAAAATTAATTATAAACACTTCATTCTTTAAAGGAGTTAAATTCCTAATGCTAAGGTATACATCTAATTATTTTTTTTCTTCTTAATATCAACCACAAACGATTTTTTAACTTCAATGCAACATCAAGTTACAAATACAAGAATAGCCATGAATACTATCTGTCAAGCTGATTATTTTCGTATCATACTTTTTAAATTATAAAACACAATCTTATTGAAAAGAATGTCCTAAATACATTAAATAGTTCATCAAGGGATTAAATAATTAGTTATGCCTTAACTTTGTAATTGACATAACTCAAGTGGCCAATGGCTTAGTGTGGTAGAATTATTGACCATAGCTATTTCATCAAACTGCAAAATACGAAGGTGTTATTTAAAAAATAAAAGGTATCAATCACTAAACTGTCATTTTCTCACATTTCCATCAATGTAACCAAGAAACGAAAAGAGAAAAAGACATCAGTACCACTCATTTTTAAACATACATTTAATTCTTACAACCTGAACCACCGTGATACTAATTTTACATGCTTTCTGAGCAAGTTGTACAGTACTAACAGAAAAATCATGTTACACAAATCCAAAAAGTACCAGTTCTCTCGTCACAACACGCAGTTACGTAATAAAAGCGTTCATTTACCAATAAAAGTGACTAAAATCCAAAACCCACCAGCAATGATAACCATTAAGATGCGCCAATTATTGCCCTTAAACCCTCCCTCCAATGCCCCCAAACACCCAAATAGACTCTAATTTCAACTTCATCAATTTTGGATTTAAGGAGCTCCTTTCTTAAATGCCATTCAAATACAAAAGAAACAATCCCCACATTACATTCACACCTTAATATCAGTGATAACATTTCCCAGTACATCATAACCAATAAGAAAAAAATTATGATAAACCAAAGTAAAAATACATAAGTTTTTCAGCATAGTAGAGTAGTATATCATGAATATCGTCATCTCCATATGAACAACATACTTAAATTGATATCTACAGCAATCAAGCCAGTCAGCAAAAACACCTCAATCAAAGATGTCTTTCTTACAGTTTCAATGTTATTTATTACCCTAAACACTCCTATGGACCTTTTTTTTTCTGTTAAAGAACACAAAATCCTCCACTGTAGATAGTTCTGCTATATCAGGTAAGATTATTACGGGTGAAAAAAATTTCCCTTTCGAGTATCAATAAAGTGTATAATTCAAGGAAGTGAAGCACGTGCACGTGCACGTGCAAATGCAAGTGCACGAGGCATGAAGGAATCTTATTCGAAAGAAAAAAAAAAGAAAAGCAACTCAATCTTGTTAAGCAATGTGTCGAACACCTGAAAGGCAAAAACTGAAGAGGGCAATGTAACCGACGATATCAATAAGAAGCAAGAACCCAGTATTGAAATAAATAAATGAAGGAATGAAGCATAATAATGGATGCAGAAAGGGACATAAAGAGACCTCCAAGAGCAAGGTTAGAGAGCAGCAAAAGGCGCCAAATGAACTTGCAGCGCTTCATAAGCAACCCAGTTGGAGGTGCAGGTGGGGGAGTCTCGCCCATTGTCATTTCTTCAAACAGAATGATGATCACTCTGCACTGTGATCTGCTACAGAACAAACCTCAGATGTTCACGTTCTTGATCTTCACACATCACGAGTCATTGCAACGCCATTGTCTTTTGTCTCTTCTCTTGTCAACTTTTACCAACATCAAGTCATGTTGGATTTTGACCTTTTATTTAGGGCCCATTCTCTTACACATGGAAACATTGATACCCAAAATGGGCCATCATACGGCCCAATCATAAACCGTTCCGTTTCCCAATCTTACCGGAATCTATCATATGTTACCCTTTTTATGGGAAGAGAGAGGAAAACCACGTTATCACTGTTCGAGTAAGATAAAATTAATACATACCATTTTTTAATATATTTAGTATAATTATATGTTAAATTATTTTATTAAGGTGTTAAAATAATGTTGTTTATTTTAAAGCATGTAAAAGAATATATTTATAAACATTCACTTTACTACAATACTCCCAAAAGGTGTAAGCTAAAATACCTTTTTCAAAAAAAATAAATAACATTATTTGTAAAATACATGAATATTACCGGCATAAACACATATCAATTATATTTTCTTTGTTTTTCATAATTTAAGAAAATAGTGAATAAGAATACTTTTCCAAACCATCATAATAATTGTTTGGGTATATTTATTGTTAATGCAGATAGAAGGGAGAATGATTAAACTGTTTCTTTTAGGATATTGCACTGACTTAAGGTAGATGAGATGAAGAATGAAAGAAAGGGAATTTGAGACAGCTCATCATCAACTGTATAATTATCAAAATGATGTTAACTTTTTCTTTTTTTATTTTATTGTGCATGATGATGATGATAATAGTAATATTGATGAAAAAAATTAATAAAAAAATAATATAACATCTAGATAAAATACAAATAAAAGTAATCATAACAATAATAATTAATCAATAATAATAATTTAATTATACTTTAATGTTTGATTAAAATTGTTTGTAACCACTTACATTTCATTTTAAATTAATTATAGTTATTAATTTTTTATTTAAAAACTAGCAATTCATATTTTATTTTAATTTTAACTAACTAAATTTTATTCTATTAATTTTAACAATAAGAGTAAAATTGTAATATTACTTTTTCATTTATTAAAATACTTTTTATCTATCATATTTATTAAATCATTTACAAACTATTATAAATTTTGTCTATAAATTTTTTTACTTTCATATCTTCTACTCGAAAGTTGAAAGGAGTCGACTCAGGTTAAAGGTCAAACCTAGTTAGTCCCGACTAAAATTCAAGACTGATTGTCTTGGATCAAACGTGAAACTAATTTAACTTGAAATCTAAGATAAAATTTAATTTGACTTAAAATAGAAATTAAATTATTTTACTTGAATAAAAAAATCTAAAATACTTACTAAAAAATAAAATTAAAATAGAAATTAAATTATTTTACTTGAATAAAAAAAATCTAAAATACTTACTAAAAAATAAAAAAAATTAAATGTAAATAATTCAAATTTATATATTTCGATTAATTGAAATTGTTGGAATTCTTCGTCCGGTTATACTTTAAAACACACAACACCATAATTTCCACTCGATTTTCTCAAATTTATTTATTCATTTACTTTCAAATTCATCCTTTGAAACAAGTTATATTTTTAAATAAATAAAACTTTCTTTATTTATTTTGGGTACATTAACTATATCTTAAAGGTTTAGAAGGACAAGACTTCATTCTAATTGTTATAACTTATGAAACCAAACTCTTATTAATATTTGGTTTTTTATGTCTTCATGTTGGTATTTTGTCATCAAGATAATATAAAGATACAGTACAGGAAAAACAACAAAAAATCAGCATAGAATCAAGATTTCTTTCCTGTTTACTAATTTTTAAGAGTTATACTTTATGTTTAAGATTGTGCATAATTAATGTTTTCGATTTTATGGTGCATCTGTCATGTAATAACATGACATGTTAATGACATCAAATATAGGATTAACTGTACAAAAGTTTTTTTCTCCACTTACAAGACATAACAAAGATTCTTAGACATTGTACCAACTCAAAATTCATGTTCCTTTAAATTAAATATTAAGTCAACACACATACTTGAAAAGGCAAGTCTCCATTCAACAACCACAAAGTCATATCATATCAAGATCGAAAGTGATCATAAAAATGCCCAAAACTAAAGAAAACTCTTTCCTATTAAAACTATATTCCTTGGAGAACTCTATTTGCTATAAAATTAAAGATCAAGGTAAATCATGTCGTTTTTCTTGTGTTAGTGATTTTTTTTATATTGAAATTCAGGACTTCAACATAATTATATGAATGAATATGAAATGATTAATCTTAATTTAATGCATTAATTTATGAGTATAGAAGTGATTTATTTAGCTAAAAAAGGTAAAAAGGTTTTTTTTTTTTCTATTCAACTTTCTATCTGAATGTGTGAAGAAAGTTTTTAAAACCACCCATAATCAATTACAATCAAATTCAGTAATCCATTATGGAAAGACAGTTTTGAGAGGACCATAAAAATTTATAAACTAAAATAAGTAAATAGTTAAAATAAATGTATTAAAATAATAAATAAAATAGATTTATTTAAATTTTGATAATTTATTTCAATATACTTTTATTATAAAACATATAGTTGTTTTATTAATTAAAATTTTATAATAAATTTGTATTTTAACTTAAATACATTTTTATAAATTCATTTTTACATTAAATTGTTTTAAAAAAATTATTTTATAAAATATTTCTAAATACATTAATATACAATAAAATTTACTTTATCACATCAATAAAATTTCCGTAAATTCACTTGTTCTTAATAAAAACAATCTTAACTTTTTATTCTTTTTTCTTAATTTTCATTTACTCTCTCAAGTTCACTTTATAATCCAGACCTTATGATAGAAATGGTTAAGAAAACAAATTATTTGTTTATGTTATTAAGTTGTTTAGGAAGTCTCAGAGAGAATTTTACTCTTACTCCAAATAATTTCTCTATTCATTGTTTCCTAAATTTTAAAAAATTAATTTTAAATTTCAGATTAGGAATATATTGATATAATGGACATGATAAACATTATTTTTTCAGTACATATAAACACAGTTTTCACATTCTGGCTGTTTTACTTTATACTAAACCTTACATGTTTATAACAGGTGTTGATATTACTCTTGAAAAATGTTTTTCAAAATGTTTGAACTGGTTAAGTATTGATATTGTACGAAAACACGAGGTAGCAGATAAAAAGAACACAATTCTAATAATCTGATAAGATTTACATACAACACATGCAGCTGTATAAAAAGAGCAACTTAATTAACCATACAGGGCTTCCTTTCTGGTTTGCATGCAAGCTCATATTATGAAGCAGACAAAGTCCAAATCAAGAGCACAACCCACAAAGAGGTCTCCAAGACACAAAAAGCTGCATCCCGGACATGAATTATCACTGTCATGATTGAGAAGCTCGTCAGGTCAATGTGGAATAATTAATAGCTTTTTAAGTGAGCCCTGGGAAAAGCTTCTATAAAGGACCCCAACCAACGTGGGAACCAAAGAAATAAAGTAGTTCTGTTGCTTTCTCATAACATTCTGCTTAACTTCTCTCTAAACAACACTTATGGAACTTCCAATTCATTAAATAAATGAATCTCCATCACACTGTTCATCATCGCAATATATCTAAATTTTATTCAATTTTTTCAGATAAAATGAGACATGCATATCAAGAAGAGACCCACACTTTTTGGTCGTCAACTTGCTCAAACCAAACATTATATTACAAAGTACATATATAAGATCGCCCACAACCATGTAACTTTATTATCCCTCCCATTTCCTAACTAACTTACATCCCCTTCTCGCACATATAACTCAAACCATTCATCTCACACAATAATATAAAACTAGCCAGTCATAAGACTGCTACAAGAAACCTAACAACGTTCTGAAATGAAGCCATGGAAAATTTCATCCGTGGACAAGGCCATATGATAAAGCCATGAGAAGAATCGCAGCCTCCTTCTCGTCCTGGGGGAAAACTTGATGCATAGCCAAGCTCTTTCTTAGGCGTAATGTCAAATCCTCAAAACCAAACTTGTTTCTGCTTTCAGATGCCTTTGCTCCAACTCCATGCTTCCGCTTCTTTTTCATCTGTGCTGCACCCTCACTTCTTGCCTTCTTCTCTTTCTTCTGTAACTTGTTTCCCTTCACAGATTTCTCAGTTTCCAAAATCACTGTTCCATTTCCCGATGCTGCGGCTGCCATGGCTCGTCTCGCCTTCCTCTGTCGAATTCCACAGGCGTTGCATAGTGACTGTCACAAAAAATTTAATTTGATTTCAACAAAATATAAATATTCTAGTTAATTCTACTTACTGAGTATATATACATATATATGGATAAGCCATAAAAGTAAAGAGCTGAATTGATTTGTTGGGTACTGGTGTGATTAAACTAAAAACTGATAAAAAGGGTAGAGATTATTTAGTTCGAAAATAGTTAAGTACGGATCCAATATTGGGATTTGTGTTTTAAGATAAGGTGTACCTTGGGGCCTCTTGGTCCACTCCTCCAAAGAGGGGTCTTAGTGGTGTGGCAATCAGCACAAACCCTAACAGTGTTGTTGTTACTGTGGTTTGAACAGTTGTTGCTGCTGCTGTTATCAGTTCCAAGCGGTGACAATGGTTGCTTCTGATCTTCAAACTTATGCACAGTGCTGTCTTCTATATATGCACCAGTTTGATCCGGCACCATCATCTTCTGCATCATTCTCATCTTTGAAGACATCAACTTCACCGAACCATCCTCAGCAGCTGCTTCGTGATCTTCACTCCTCTCTTTCTTCTTCCAAACTGTCACCTTGAGCTCACTTTCTGCCACCGAGTGATCCCATGATCCCACGGTAGGGTTAATCTTCTCAGCCTAAATAAAGATGGCATGATCAAAATTAACAAAAAGATATGGTAACATATCATAGTGATCATAAAGATTATAAATATATATGAATCTCAATTAGTTGAAGTATGTCTCACCTCTTCATGACCTGATAAGTGCTTTGTTGGTTCCCAGTAGTGTGATCCAGCTTCTTGATCTGGAGGGTTGAAGAGGACGGGATATGATGAAGATAGAGAAGAAAAAGAAGGGTAAGCATGATGAGTGGGAGTGAAGAGCTCATGGTTTTGATCTTCATTAAGATCTAGAGGAATCACAGAAGAGTGGCGATAGGCTGGAATCATGATGGAAGCTCACATAAAAACAGGCACACGCAGACAAACCAAGCCACAAAGAAATCCAAGAGAGAGAGAGAGAGAGAGAAACAGAAAGGGATCAGCGCAATCCGCAAACTGAAACGGTTTTCCTTTTGTCCAATACAAAGGTGGAAGAGGATTTAGAGAGAGAAGATAGAGAGAAAGGAAATGGCGAACAGTTCCTATAGCTACTCTTATAAAGAACAGAAACCACAGGGATAAGTTTACATCATCATATACTACTTGAATCTATACCATATGATCTTTTATTGATCACCACATTTTTGTTTTGTTTTGTAATACTAAATTAAATGGATACAATTCAATTAAATTTTTTGTATTATTATTTTAACTCCACTGATTCATAAACTAACCTTGGTATAGTTATGGTTGACTCATTAAGTTGTCACAATCAGTAGAAAATAACGTAATTTCTCGTTTTTGTTCGCCGATTTAACCTAATTTCCCAAATATACTTTTACTATTTTAATAATATAATTTTTCTTAACTCGTCCATTATAACTAGTTTTGATTTTCGACTGAGAACGAGATATTTTTATAAGCTTCAATCCTTTGAGTTTAACATGTGTATACTCTTCATTGAAACTTAACCATTCCTTGAAAAACATGTTTAAATTAAATCAAACCTAAGTCCTTCTCACAAATTTATGCAAATTGACACACACTCATTGGATGCCATGACACTATTATTCCGTTAGGTCATCGTCAAAATTACACTCGTGCGACACTTTAGTACAGTTTGTCGAGTTAATGAATGAATTGAAATTACACAATCAAAATAATAAGAATTAATAAAAACACACAATATATGAAAATTTTACTCCTAGCTAGGTTTTCTGATATACCTTTTAAATGTATGCTAAGTATTAATCGAAAAGTATGAGGTAAAAAAGGAAAGAGTAAACTTAGAAGGGGGGAAAAAAGGAAGTAAGTGATGGAGGGCTCAGTAAGAAATTAAAGCCATCGCTATAAGAAGTTCACGTGACTTGATGACAGGTAAAGAGACAAAGTTAAAGGGACAAAAAAAATGGAGTGTGTGAAATGCTACATACGGTGACCCCATAGGTATGACAGAACCTTATCTGCAGAAAGTTTTTACCAATAAGAAAGGAGCCCTTGCTATAGATAGTTGGATTACAATATACACAAAGCTTCAGCCTCTATTTTGTTCTTGATTGGGTCTGGAACAAGGTGAAAGAAAGAAAGAAAAAAAGAAAGATGATATGCATGAGAAGTGAGACACCTCTTTCTTTGCATGTGCATTGCCAAAAAGCATTGAATGCTGGTGCAGGCAAATGGACAGAACCCAACACAGAATGAGAATATTTTAGAGAGGCACCACTCCCAATTTTCAAGTCTCTAATCTCCTCACTCTGTCTAGCGCCGTCTCCCATTTTTTCCCTATAGATAACACAAAATCATCAACTGTGGCATCACACCATGCTCATCACTGTGCAAAATATTCCTTCCAAATAACTCACATTCTCTCTCTTGATACAGGGAAAGGATCACAAGTCAAACTTTTAACCAATCTAAGTAAATGGTGAAGGATCATTCACACAATGACGCACTTAGGATTCTTTACAATGTCACGAGCTGACCTAGTAGAAAAAAACACACTTGAAGACTTTGATCTAGGTTAATTTTGATCCAGGCAAAATCTCTTTAACAAATCTACTTACATATTTGTGTAAGTGAAGGTTCATTTATCAGCCCTGAAATGTAGGTCAAATAATAGTTTTTTTTAGAGAATATCTTTAAAGTAAGTAATATTTTTGAGTTAAAAAATACTAATGTCAAAATATAAAAAACTAAAAATAATTAACAAATTAGAGTTTCAAAATTTTAAAAAAAATAGTAATAATATATTTTTAATCTTTAGCGTTGATGTATGGTATGTATTAAAAAAGAACAGTTAAAAAATGTCAGATATTTAAAATTGAAAAAATAATCTACCTAACTTATTAAGTGAATTATTTTTTTGATGATATTGCTCTTAAAACATTATAAGTAGAACCCTAACCGAGTGTTGGTAATTGTTAATTAGTTAATCGGAAGGAGAAAAGAATCCGATAGAGAAAGGCATGGAAATTGAGGCCTGCATGCATAATGAAGGTAGAACATATATGAGAGTTTTGTGTGAAATGAATAATAATTTAAGTGTGAATAATAAGATTGTAATATTTACGATGAGGAAGTAGGCTACGTATGGGGGTTGTAAATCACTCCTGTAAACGTTTGATGGTGGTGGCAATGCTGTCCCTGACAGAGACTTCCTTACAAATTATCATCTATTTCCTGTCTGTTATACGAAGTAAGTCCAAAGTTATGGTACTTTTCAAAATTCCAAAGGGGGGGCCATCACTTTTCAGCTCCATCCATGGCGCGGGTGAGCCTAAGCACAGACTAAACATTCATTAATATAATTTTCTATAACCTAATTCGGTGATTATGATTCTGATCGTATATAGCTACAAGACAAAAATAATTCTTTTCATTAGTAATAGTTTTTTAAGAGTTGTTGAGGTTAAGATTCCTTCTTTTATTAGATTTCAAAAACCTTTCTTAACAAGAAAATTAGTGTTTTTCCTTGTCTTAAATGATGATATATATATATATATATATATATATATATATATATAGTGTTCTCAAATTTTAAAATTAAATATAACAATTTTTAAAGTTGAAATATATCTTCAAAGAAATTTTAGATTATCTTAAATAGAGGAAAAGAAAATCCACAACTAAGCTAGGAGCGGTTCTAGAGTATTTTTTAGAACAGTTGAAAGATTGTAGTTGATGGTTTTGTGATGCGAATGTACGGTTGTCCCGTAAATTCCAACTCACACTTTAATTGCATTGCATAACTGTATACACGAGATGGTCGTTGTACGTTGGGTTTCAGTTGGAGCACTACTTTCTGTGATGGCATTGGCTGGTTATATGTTGTGGCCTCTGTGGATTGAGATAGGGTTTTAGGTTCTGCCTGCAATCGCTACGCTACTAACCTAATCATCCATCTATGCTTCTACTTCACAAAACATTTTCAATTTTTTATTTTTTAAATATTTTCATTGGATTTGAATTTTAATTTTATGAATCGTTAAATATGTTTGTAATCCATAAACATATAGATGCAAAATTTTAATTCTTTTTTATTCCTAATTTTAATACATTTTCATTCTAAAACTTTTTAAAATAAATAGATAGAGTCATTTTAATCCAACATTTTTATTTTCTTTTTACATATTAAATGATACTCTAGATTCATATTTGATATGCAATGTATTGAATGTTAAAAACAACGCAAACATTATCTTAGACACGTTGTTGGATATGTCTACAAAATTTAACTCAAGAGTTAAAAAAAAAATATTTATTTATTTTTAAAGTTTATGAACCTAATTGTATTAAAATTTGAAATAAAAACAATTTTCAATTTCACATCAAATTTTAAAGATTAAGAACATATTTAACTTGTATTTTTTT
>Ga0099823_1004829_pt1 | contig 13285 bp, 8 predicted proteins | sample CowpearedBW_FD_76831 | JGI IMG/M metagenome (GOLD analysis project Ga0099823, IMG submission 76831) | Root nodule microbial communities of legume samples collected from California, USA - Cow pea red BW | ecosystem: Host-associated > Plants > Roots > Nodule | place: USA: California | collected... | reverse complement strand
TTTTATAATTGATATTTAATCTGAAGCTTGGACACGTTTAATGATTTTTATTGCCTTGTTTTCTTTCCCACGTTATTTTGAACTAAAATGGTACGACTTCAAATGTGCTAAACTGAAATCGTCTCGTATTCTCATGACGTACCTTCCACACAATTTTTGATGAAAAGTGCACTAATGTTGTAATTACGGTTTGAAATTACCCTAACATGGTAAAAAAAACCTAAAACATTTCCTTTCACATGATTCTTGGTAGGTGTTTGCTTCATGCATCCCCTTATTTGTTACTTGCACCCCATGAGTTTTGAAATAACCGTTTTACCCTCTTGAACTTATGTTTGGAATGATCTTCTCCTTTCCCACAATGTTATTCCACTGTTGATTTTTCACTGGGGCTTGGAAGAAAAAGAAGTTCGACAATGAGTGGTGTTGATGATGTTTTGAAGTAATGATGTAACTTGTCAGGAAAGGGATCCGATCGGAGCCAAGGAGGGAACCAACCCAGGACCGCCAGCACAACAAGGAAAGGGGCTCCGAGAAGTAAGCACCTCATCACGGAAGATTCAATAGAATTATCTGGTGCTTGAATGCATATGATGCCGTTTTATGCTGAACTTTATGTTTTATGTTTTATTTGTTGTTGATTTATGATTCTGTGTGAGTTGTTGCTTGAGTGCTTGAAAGCATAATCCCACGGTCACCCTCATTAATAACGCTCATCAAACTTCCCACACTCAACACCAACACTTTCATCACCCTTCAACCTCCGACACCAACCACGACTCAACCAATACAGCTTCATATTCTGCATTCTTCTCCGCCAATAAAACACTCCAGACCGTGAATGGGTGAGTGTTGGCGCACGCAGAGGAAGAAACCCCTAGGGTTTTACGTTCTAGGAGTTATTCTGGCGTTGGGCTTAAATCTGGTTCTATCAACTTCGTGCACTAGGCCATGTTTTGTTTCCTTTGTGCACCCCCAATGTTTGTTTATCTCGTACTTCTCCTGTGTTTGTTGTGTTTGGGCTGTTTTCTGTTTTTGAGTTTTCTCATTGCACCCCTAAATTTATTGTATACACTTTTCTTCCTTACTCATTGCACCCCACTCACTACATCATAGAACTAATCTCTAAGCCTTTAAACCGAAGCTTGGACACGCCTAATGACTTTTGTTGGCTGTTTTGTTTTCCATGTTATTTTGAAATAATGTTCTTCAAGCTCCTTGTTAAGTTGAAGAATGACGTGGTTTTGTGAAATAGAATTATTATGGAATTATGATTTCAGAAATGTGTAGTAATTCATGAGAATGATTTCTTGATTTTACTTCTATTTTTCCATCAAAGCATTCTTCTAGAACAAGACTTGTAGACTGTTACATGTCTGTGGTTGTTATAAAATAAAATACTTGTTCATTTTTTCTTGCTTGCCTTTAAGCATGCTGATTGACTTTAAGCCATGCACTGTGAAGTTGTTGTTCACTAAAATATTAATAAATTTAATGATAAAATTTTAAGAAACAGTATACTATCAATGGTAGCAAGTTTTTATTTTAACCTTTAAAAGTGGTGTTATTCGGTTGCAGAACTTAACTCACAGTCCAGTTTTTTCTCTCAAATAAAGCAAGATAGTGATGCCGGGAGAGGGACTCAATGCTCCCTTTGAACCAAACTCACGGGATTGTTCCCCGTGGGTATCTTTCGTATATGTACTCCCTCTACCCCTCCACGTTGCTCCAGAAAGTTAGAGAGAAAGAGCAACAAAGTAATAATAATATTGCAGTTTATTTTTGTAGGATAGGATAATACTAACAACATAACAGAGAGAGAGTGAGAGTTGTTGGAGTGAGTGGGATGTAAAGGGAAGGGGAATTCAGCGGTCTTTTTTTTTTTTTTTCATTCAAGATCAGGTAAGAAGGTGTTGTCTTGGGCATTGGAGGTTTTCCCTATGATTATTGTCCCTTTTCTCATAGGATTTTACCATTGTGCTTTGGCTGTATTTCTTATCTCTTTACTCAAGGGTGAGGTTTTAAAGTTTTTAGCAACTATTTTAATGTTTTTCGTTATAGTCTCTGCTAACTTTCTCTCACCATTTTTTGTCCTCTAATGCAGTTCTTCACGAGGTCCTGTTAAAGTTTTTAGCAACTATTTTACACTTTACACTCTCTCTTCTGCACTAAACTCCACTTTCTTTGTCCCTCCACTTTTAAGACCAAGATTTTTTCATTTTGGTTTTCAGTTTTTTCTTTTACACACTGTCCCTGGTGTATTGAAACAACATTTGGCTTCACTTGGTTGTCACAGGTTGGACATGTTTGCTTTTAAATAAATGGACGTCTTTTTCGTCTTTAAATGTCAAAAGATATGGATTGTCAGTGGGGATAATTTGGTACCTGAATCTGTTATCGGTATAAACTGAGTCATACTTTTCTTTCCAGAGTTATAGCTTCATAGGTTGAATATTGACGTCTTTGATCAGAACCAGAATTTTGGTCCTTGCTTACTAATTGCATGTATGCACTTGTGGAATTTGTAGTTCTTACTGATTGGAAAAGGCTTGGTTGTTGAGGTTTGTGATTTTTGTCTAAGACACTTTGAAATTACAGATCTTGGAGGCAAAGACAGAGATTTGAGCATTAGAGATCGTAGAACAACCTAGACCTAAGAGAGCAGACAAGCAGGTAAGTGATCACTGTTCTTCATCTATATTTTCTTAATTCTTATTTACATGATTTTTCTTTTTAGCATTATTTTTACATGATCGAGTACATACTTGTTACGTGTTTTTTAGAAAATAAAGCAAATATCAAGTTCCACAAAATTTATCTTTAAAATTTGATTTCTTGATAGCGATACTTGCTTGATATTTTATTTCTCTCCAATTTGAAAATAGATTATTCTTTAATATTGTTGTAATAAAAAATATGAAGAGTAACCTATATTAATCTAATTCCATGGATTTTTAGAAAATAATCAATAGCATTTTTTCACTGGACAACATTAAACAAGGAAATTTGGTTCTTATTGTCATTGTGTTGTTCACGTGGTTTGATAGCCATAGGTTTTCTAAAAGGCACAAGTTCAACAACTCTATTAGTAAATTACGGGTAAAACCCGACACCCATTGCTCGATTGCACGGCTTCCAATCGTGGGCGCACATAACGGTGAGTTGCTGCAGTGATTAGTGATTGCGAAGATGGAGAGAGAACGGTGATTGCTAAGACAGTTAATTCATTAATTTACTAATGCATATTCAACTTCGTCGTTTCGTTGATTTTCTCCGTTTACAACAGCATCGGATAGATGAAAGTGAAACTCTCTTATTTTGAATTTTGCTGCAGAGGAAATGCTTAATTGGTTAAGCCGGCGATGTTTATGCACCATTGCGCCACGCCCATGGCTTTTCGTGGGGTTGGGCAATCCTGGTGACAAGTACAAAGGAACTCGCCACAATGTACCTTTTTCCCTTTCCCTTTCCATTTTTTTTTCTTTTTTGTGCTTCCGCTTCTACAGCTCTGTTAGTAGTTTGTTTTGGTAGTTACAAGTTTTAGTCATCTGTCTTTAACTTGCATTAGAAGTGTTCTGCAGTGTTAGGAGACATAATCAGCATCTGATTTTGCATTTTCTTGATGAATTTCCAAAATACGTTTTTGTCTAAATCAGGTCGGCTTTGAGATGATTGATGCATTTGCTGAGTCGCAGGGGATTCCTATGAACACTGTCCATTCCAAAGCCATTTTCGGAAAAGGTTTGCCTGCTGCCTTGCTTAGATACTTCTATTTTCTGTTTTTCTCTCGATGTTTGTTGTATTCATGAATTTTTGCGCAAGTTGGTTTGTTGCAGGTTTTGTTGGTGAAGTTCCTTTCTTCCTTGCAAAGCCTCAGACTTACATGAATCTGATTGGTTAATCGGTAAGGAGACTGAATGTGCTATTTTTTTTTTTTTTTCTCTTAAGCATGTGTGGATATTTAACTTTAGATTGTGCAAGTTGTGCTGTCTATATAGCTTGTCACTTGCCACTCCCAAAAATTTATTAACCAGGAGTTCCTTTAATCGCTTAAGCTTATAGTCTACTTTGAAGGCTAGCTTTTCTAATCTGCACATTGAAATTTACTCTTATTGGTTGGCATTGTTGTGAAGTTATATGTACTATAAAAATTGTAACAGTTAAAAGATTGAAATTATTTAAGTTTAATATTACGACAACAGGGATAGGAAAATCTTGAAATTGACAATGGCTGCTAAAAGAATAACAGTATTTTCGGCAGTTTGAGCTCTGACAGAGTGGATGGTGTTTAATTCCTTAGTTTCTTCTCATTTTGAATATTGGGTGTTTAGAAGAGCTTATACTGAGCTAATTTTAACGTGACTTATGAATTACTTATGAGTCCCTTTAGCTTATTTCAATTAGTTTCAAGGTGAATATAAACATAATCTCTTCTTATTTTAGTATGCTTATTATATGGGCTCTTATGTTATATTAGTCTTGAATAAAAACTTATTCTTCTTATCCAAATGCACCTATAATATTTCTAGACTGTTAGAGCCTAGCATATTGAAAACTAGGAAGTTGTAGCAAGTTTTGCGGTCATGCTGGCAATCTTGAAATCAAAAGTTCCTCTTGGTGAACCATGATTATTTGATGACATATTGACATTTGTAACCTTGTAAGTTTTGAATTGAACAGAGTACTTTGATTGTCTGGTATTATATGGCAATCAAAAAGAATTTTAAATATAAGAACTGTGAATCCAAGTTAATAGTTGGAAAGCCACCTTACCTGTGATCGATCTTGGGCTAGAAAAGGTTACCTACTGAGGGGTTGACCAGAAATACCGAGTTAAACATCATAGAGTACAACCATTGGGATGTAGGTCTTATGCGGTTGAGTCTCATCGATTAGAGGTATGACTTAATAGAGCCTATTGTTAGAATAGGTAAACTTGTTTGTACATCTATGATTTAAGGCTGTTTTGTCAGGGAAGCCATGTAAAAAGAAATAAACTGTTTCAGCTACAACTTGATCTCTTTTATTCCCTCAACCTTTCTGATTCATCTTTCACATTTTGCTCTTCAAGAATTGTGTCTTAACTCTTCATTATCTTGTGTTGTTTTTGCTTGCAAGAATGATGCTACGCTTCACCTAAGTTGGTTGCCTTCGCCACAAACACTTTACCTTTGCTTCTTCATTTAGTTTTGGCTTGATTTCTTATTTCTTCACCGACTGTTGCACCATTTGCTTGAGCTTGGATTATTGTTGGTCCTCTCTTTCAAGAACACTGTGGAAGTCTGCATTTCTTTGATGCAAGTTTCCATCTCATTTCTCTTCTTGCTTTAAGGTAGTCAATCTTTCAAAGACACGGTTACCACAAGTATCTTCAAATCTTTTGATCAAATCTGTAGAAAAGGATTCCCAATTTGAATTTGGGTTCATTTGGCACCAAGAATTTCGAACCATTGCATGACCATACCCTTCATGCCCATGAGTGCATATTGCAGCTTATGGAATGAATGAATTTCTTGTACCTCAGAATTTTTCAGCCCTAGCAATCAACCAATTGGGTCTGCCCCTATAGATGCTGGCAGCTCCTCCTTGTCCAAATTTGCACTTCATCTCCAACACTGCCTGTCCCTTGAAGATCCAGCAATTTGTAAGAATTACAAAAAGAAAAGAAAGAGGGATTTTTTATTGAATAGGATGAAAAGAACAAGAAATAGGAGAACTCTCTCACCTCCAAGGTTTGCCCTTCACAAAGGATTTCTCCTTTCATAAAGTGTCAAAATTTAATCTCCAAATGAACATATATAAATACATGCATTTATTTAACTTATTAACTCCCTAACCAGTAATATCCTACCTGTATTAACTAACTATCACTTTCTCATAATCCTAACAGGTTGATGTTTAGGTTACATACGAAATCTTATTCTTATTATCAATTTATGTCATTCATGACTCTTCATTTTACTGCAGACAGGACCACTGGCTGCTTATTATAAGCTACCTCTAAATCAGGTGCTTGTGGTTAGTTATTCTGTATCCCAGTCCATTTCTTTAAAGTATCAGTGACAGGTGTGGTATTCTTTATTTACTCATCTATTTTTGGTTGCAGTTCCATGATGACATGACCTTGCCATGTGGGGTGCTTCGTCTTTATGACAAAGGGGGTCATGGAAGCCACAAAGGGTACAATACTAAATGATAATTCTGAAGTAAAATTAACACTATCTGTTTGACATTGACCGTAAGAAATTTGTTACTAATTGAAGTACCTCCCTAGAGTTATTATGGTGTTTATTATGCATCACTAGATTATGTAACTCACTAATTTCCCATCCCAATAGTTATCTATGTTGAAATTAACATGTATATGTTATTGGAATCATAATCAAATTCACATAACTTCGGAAGCCGGTTCTACGTTTTGTTATAATGAAAAAATAGATGGAGTAAGCCAAATTACATAAAACTGTGGTACATCAACATTACTGTGAATGGCTGTGCAATTTCATAAAACAATTTGGATATCTTAAGAGTCCTGATTAGGTTGCATCTTGCTTTGTGTGGCAAAAAACCCATGACCTATAAACTTTTCCCTCTCGATTAGATATTGATAGGAAATCAATATGGATTGAAAAAGAAAAAAACTGATACATATGTATTGAAGGATTCCCTTGCAACCAGAGGAGGAATCCTCTGTTATAGAAAACAAATGACATGAATGGAGTGAGGTCCTTAGAAGATGCCAAATAGGAATTAGAGCAAAATAAAAATGTTAATTCCCGGTGACTGAGAAATGACAAGTTCCTCAGACTAACAACCCAACACGATGCTTCATAAATTCCCTCATTTCCTCGTCCCTTTATTTGTTCGCACATCAAACTAAAAAATCGTTCTCTTTCCGTGTTTGATTTCTGGCTTCCGCATTCTGTCCTACATGCCACCTGTTCAATTTGTTATTCCTCTCTCTTCTCCTCATGGTTTCTCTCATGTCATGTTTTTCCCTTTCCTCTCATATACTACCAGGCCTCGATTCTCAGGTCCACGCTCCTTTCATTCACTTCCTTACCCCTCGATTGCATAATGGGCCTATATCATACATAGTATAGTCCTTCCTAATGGTTCATCCTTTTCATTAATTCTTTCATGCAACTTTGTTTAGTTTTTCACAATCTTGTGCTTGTTCTGCTGTAACATGTTGATAATAATATGTTTTGAATGTTGCCCAATTTAATTGTTGCCTAATCAATCATTTTGCAATCCTTGTTCTCTTCCAAGTCCATTTGTTTCTCAACAACATTAACTTGCTATCCAAGTTTTCCATTTTTTTTTGTTCTGCAACATCTCCCTCAACACCTCTGCAACCACCCTCAACATCTCCACAATCAAGTTCACCTACTCCCTTTGTCCTAAGATGCTCCTCCTGACCCACCAAACGTAATGTTCATCTTGCCGGCTAACATATGTGAAGTTGAGACGAATATTAAAATGAAATTTGGGAACCAAGAGGACATCGTGAAGGACAAAATTTGGAGAAAAAATAACTATTCCAGAAATGTAAGCAGTGACAATGTCAACACGTGCCACGATTGATAGTTGGTTCCATCAAAGACAGGAGTAATAGACACAGAGGAAGGACCATCACTAGGATGGATGAAATAAGGACTGGAAGGGTTGAGCGATGGATCGTCTTTCTTTGGACTGGAGGGTGGAGGGAGTTGTTGAAGATAGGGGAGGACAGCAGGCAGAGCTCCAGGAAGGAGCTCTGATACCATAAAACAAATAAGAACAAGGGAGAAGATATTTGGAATACTGAGGTAATGATTTGGAATTCAAGTCACATTTCAGCCAAAATACAACGTTATATACACGTTTTTGCCTAACCAATTTACATCTCATACTATTCTACAATCTTCTCCAGGGTTATAACAGAAAAAGGTTACATACAGAGATATTTACAAGAATTATAATGGGCCGAGGACAATTGGGCTGTATGGGTTTGGGCTATTACTTATTTACTGTGTAAGTTTGGATGTTGAGATAGCAGTTGACACTGGAAAATTTTGGTTCTGACAGTCAGGGTTGTTAGTTGTATTTACAGCTTCGTCTTTTGGTCCTTCACCTTCCTTCTTCTCACCAGCCTGCTGTAAGTTTTGTGCCCGTACCTAAATTATCAAAATTGTGTTCCAGTTCATCTGGAAAATTTTCATGACCTTTATTGTTGCTATCCATTTGGTTTCTGAAACTATGGAAGTGTCTTCTTTGTCCAATTAAAGTATTTTAGAAACTAATGACTGCAAGGTTAGATTGTTTCAGTTCTATTCCTGATTTGTGTTTTGATATCCAAGCTTCAATGCACCCATGAGGAGTTATCCTCGACACCAGTTGTGGTTATTTGGAATCTAAATGGTAGGAAAATGCATATCAGTGAGAAAATATTTTATATCAAGAACTTTGTTACTCGAAGAAACTTCTATCCGCTCTAAACTAGTGGCTGACTAACTTTCCGTAAACAAACAGTCTATTAGTACTTTGTATGGAAACCTAATCACATAGTTTTTCTTCATCATTCATAGTGGATATATAGTTTCACCATTGTTAATTACATTTTCACTTCTCAATGGGCCATATGTTGTCATATCTGTAATAGTTCATGGTTTTCGGTAAAAAGGAAAATAGTTTTTTGGCGAAGCTGAAATAAAGGTATTTATAATTCAATAATATTGTTTAAAGGATAAGTGGTGATGGAAATTGAGTTCATGAAACCTTCTCAGCTCTGATTTTTTCTTGTTGAGTGCTTCTTGACTCAAGTAATGCTACTCATCCTACTTCCTCCTTGCTTCTAACCGACAGACTAAAGAGTGTGATCTATCACTTCAGAGGAAATAGAGAATTTCCCAGACTGAGAATAGGTTGGTGCTTTTCTTGCAAATCTTTTATTGTTTCCCTAGTTCACTTTATTGCTGTCATTTTTATTTTCAATTTGCTTTGTCATAGGAATTGGAAGTCCTCCTGGGCAAATGGATCCTAAAGCATTTTTGCTTCAAAAGTTTAATTTAACAGCTAGACAACGAGTAAGTTCTTCCTTAACTGCTAAATACACTTTTGGTTTCTCATGTAATGGTTCTCATGATTCAAATTGCAATGGTGCACCTCATGTTTTGTATGAAGTACGTAACTTGAATCCAATTATCAATGTCAATGTCATAAAAACGTGCTAATAGTTTTATAATACACCATTGGGTGGCTTTATAAAAATGAGTGTACTGATCCTGAAAGTTTTAGGGCAAAAGTTTTATAATAGAGCCATAGTTGTTAAAACCATGTGATATGTGTAGAGGCAGTAGAGAACTACCCTGGGTGACACTACCCCATTTATATACTAAAGCAAATTTCTTGTGGTAAGCTTGTGGAAATTGCTTTTGCATATTTTTCACATCGTAGTATATGCACCGATTAAAACGGGCCAAGTTACAAAAATCTTCATCTCAATGTATCTGGCTTTTCTCGTTGAACAGATTGACGAGGCTTTGCAAGAGGGAGTTGATGCCTTGAAGCTCCTTTTATCTAAAGGTTTTACAGAGAGTGCAAAAAGATTCAACAAAGAACAAAAGTATAAGCACTTGAGAGTGCAAAACTTACCAGTTTGAAAGGATTCCCTTTTTCTCTTTAGGTTGCAATACATGTGTACAACTTAGTGATTGAAAATTGCCAGAATTTTGTAACATTCCATATATATGTGTATAAATCTTTCTATCTTGATTTGCTTTAATTTGGATATTGTCTCTGTGATGTGCAAAGTGAAAAGTTTATTACACTGGTGGGATAACTTAAAACGTATTAAAGTATTGCCACATTGTTATTCAACACGTTCATTTGTTAATCGTAATCTTAGACGCGCTATTAACCATGGAGTAGGTAGGGAAATTTGACATAAACAGGTCAAATTATTTTTTGTTGAAAAGTTATTAAGACATCTTCCATACATTAGTTTATATATACCTTAACTCTAGCTTGGAAAAAAAAATAGATTTTGTTATTAAGGTCGAAAAGGTTCATCTAAACTCGTTAAAAAAATAATTTTTCAAACTTCAACAATATTGGACTTGGTTGCAACCAGAAAATTGCAGATTAGGAACCTAACTTCTACTTCCTGTCCACTACCTACGTATGTGGCTTGATATACAGGTTAGTTAGAAGGTACAAATACTTGGATAAGAACAAGAAAAAAAATTGAGAGGATTGAACCTCTATCATAATAATCAATAAGACTTGAGTTTTAAAGTGTTGAATAATTTGGTTGGTAAACCATCACGAGTCATGTTACTTGATTTATGAATTATCTTTAACTAATTTCTTCTGATTCTTTTATCTTGACTTTTCGGGAGTTAACACCCTTTGATATTAAGTTCATGTTTACACATTTGATTTGATGTTTTCCATAGCTAATTTAATTTTAAAAAAGCCATAAATTATACGGCTAAATATTAATCGAATTTATCATGTGAAATAAAAAAAAAGTGTTCAATCACGTTAATTTTTTCAAAATTGAACCTTGCATCGATCCAACAGGTTTCATTTCATACGCTCCATGTTTTGATTATCACACAACACAACATTATGGGCCGAATACGACAGTGAAGGATTTACAGTAGCAGCCAGCTGTTCTGAGATCCAACCATGTCGATTCTGAAATTTTCAGAAACAGGTTTTCAACAATGTGCCGAGTAGAAAAATTTGCATGTGCTCCATCCATCCACGTCCCAGAGGGACCTTATAAACAAAATAATTGACAGATTTGATTTTCCGTAGTACCATATGCTTCCCTTGTACCATATTCACACTTCATATTTAATGTATTTATGTTTTAGGAATGCTTCATTTATGATCAACCAAAATAAATGAAAAAACCCACTATTCTTTTCTTTATTTACTTTCAAAACAAGTAGATGGCATTACATGTTCTCTCAGATACACCATGCTCATTCTTAGCCCTTTTCTACTTTTTCTTCTCTTTCAAAATTTACGCTGTTTGATTTATTCAACACGTCTATTTTCAACAGCTACATTATCATTTTCACAAAACACTTTTTGTATTCAGCTATAAAAACAGTGAAAAGGTCACAGTAATCGAAAAGGGGCAAAAACAAGCATTTTGGTGTTCCGTGAAGTGTTTAGCATTGTAGCAGTTCAAACACCACTATTTGACTGTTGATCTATTTTTTTCCATAGAACAATTAATGTCACCTACAATATTTATGATCCATGAAGGAGGAAAAATATTAATTTTGATTGAAACAACTAACTTTATGGAGTGATTGTATAATAAAGGTGTGTGTATATGTTGATGCAGGCCATGCAATTATGAAAGCTTAATTAATGTAATGGGTAGTGTTATCTGATACCAAATTGGAAATGGTACAATTGGTAGGTGGATTGTGCATGAATCATATATGCATGCCAGCTTGTTCATTTGGTGGTGTCCTTTTATTCATATAGTTGACCCTATCTTCTCTTCTCATCACTTCTTCTCACACTCTTTACCCTTTGCCTACACCTTCTCATTTTCCAACAACCTTTTCCCAGATCTAGGATTAAACTAATGTTTCACTTTGGTCAAATTTCATTGTTCTTTGCTTTCAAATACCTCTTTACTACAACCAAAGCCATGGCATGGAACACATGCTGCCTGCATTATTAATCTAATCACCAAGTTATTTCTACAGCTATAGCTTAGTTGATCACCTAACTATTTCTTAATATATTACTACAAAATATAGTTAAGAAGTAAACTTAAATTTAACTAAATCATATAAAATCGGTTTGTAAGGTGATATTTTACATCCACTTCTATACTATGAAATTGTCTTATCTCTAATCGATACGTGATTTTCAACATATATACAGACAGAGCAAGCAGTATGTAACTGAGGATTTGCTTGAGGCAATGGTTAATTATGGTTAGAAATACACACATCATTGGAGAATTATTGAGGGACATATAATTGGTTCATCATTTATTTAATCCAACCACTGACATAGTGACATGTTTGTGTTTGTTTTAGCTGTAGGTGTTTGCAAAATCATATAACCTGCTCCTTAATTTCATATTTCGCCTACACCACGCATGCATGCTGTGTGCTGCATAATTAAATCCATATATGCTACATTTTCTCCTTCCTTTCTGACGTTAACTCTAATTAATTAAAACTATAATCTTCTTAAGCAATCATTAATCATCTTTCTCTTAATACCCTTTTGTGTCACATGCATATGTTCTGTTCCTCTCCCACACACACACACACAGAAATTCCATACATAAAACCAAGTACACACAAATACACAGTACTGTTGCAATTTGCAATCTGCATATTAATTAGCCTAATTAATACCAATAAATAGCAAGTAGCTAGCATCACATGTTGACTTTCACATGCCAACCACAGTGTGAAAAATTAAAAAGAGTTGTTGAGTAAGTTCTCAAAATTAGGGTTGACCTTAAATGAACACTTGTCAACTCCACTCTGAAAGAAATGGGGCAAAAGTAGAAGAGGTTACAGAATACGTGTTTGTGCTGTGTGGTATCTGAGTGTGTCGAGTGATCGAGATCCTTATTTGTAGCTGTGACACAGAGATCAGAGCAAACAAGTCAAACATGTGTGTTTATTATACACATGTATCTCAAGCACCTTCGTGGCTGCTTCCTCCTTCATGGAAAATTTTATTCAGTTTTTTTGGTTTTTGTTGTGAAGGTGCCAAAACACACACATAATATAAAAGACCAAGTCACCGACTTCTCTCACAAGTATCATGGACCGACTATTCTTCTCAGATATGGTTTGGTGACTGCTCCAATACATATGAAGAACCTTGAAAAAACACACACACAACAAAAGTAATGGAATTCAATTCCTTCTTTCAAATTTACAGTATCTTTTGGTTTGGAGAATTCATTTGCCACCATCAAATACAATTTGAATTTCTTGCTGATTTTTTCTTTTACATTATTTTCTTATTATACTCTCAAAATATATACTTATGATCACTGATTTTAAAATTATTAATATAATTATATTAATATAATATATTTTTAATACTTAATGGTGTATAATATAAAAAAATTAAATAAAAAATTTGAATTTCATGAAATATTACTTATAAAATCACATAATTATTACTCTTTTATACATTAAGAAACAAACTACATTTTCTCTTCTTTTCAAACCTGAAATATATATATATATATATATATATATATATATATATATATATATATATATTTTTTATTTAT
>Ga0099823_1004817_pt1 | contig 13295 bp, 13 predicted proteins | sample CowpearedBW_FD_76831 | JGI IMG/M metagenome (GOLD analysis project Ga0099823, IMG submission 76831) | Root nodule microbial communities of legume samples collected from California, USA - Cow pea red BW | ecosystem: Host-associated > Plants > Roots > Nodule | place: USA: California | collected... | reverse complement strand
GCGTGCCGCGATCAGTAGATCGGTTTCTTAATTGCCGAACTGTCGAACTTACCCAACCTTACCCAATGAGATCTTGGAAAATCGCTTACGACGGAAAGACAGGAGATAGCCTTGTCATTACACGGTCTCCTGAAAAGGAGGGCTTGGTTTAAGGGCCAGAGAGCCATCGGAGGGATTTATGCCAAGGAAGCTTACCGGCTGTTGCGGTGGTTTTGCCAATATCGCCAAAACAGCTCTTATCTGCGCAACGCTTTTTGCCGGAATGGCCGTAGCGTCGATCCGAGCCAAGGCGGACGACATCAACTGGCGCCAGTTCGAAGGTGCGTCAATCGTGCGGGCGTACGACATTCACCCGTATGCTGATGCAGTCGCAGCCCAGTTGTCGGAATTTGAGAAGCTCACCGGCATCAAGGTAAGGCCTGAGCTTTATCCGGACGATGCCTATTGGGACAGGCTAACACCGATTGCTAGGTCGTACAGGGTGCATGATTTCGTGGTCAAGGACGGCAAGCTAGACACTTGCCTCGACACGCCCGAGTCGATCGCGTTCCGCGCCAGGACGTAGCCGGCGGGCATACCGACGAGCAGAGAGATGATTGCGGAGCCGAGAGCAATGACGACGCTGTTTATGATTGGCGTCACAGAAAGTCAGATCCAATCGGGACGCGGGCACGATGATTATTCCGGTCATTCTGATCGTGGTCGGTCAGCGTCACCTTGAACGTGGCCTTACCTTCGGTGCCGTAAAATGACTGACAGGCCATTGATGTTCTTCGGCACAACGAATCTCGATATCTGCTTCAATGTCGAGCGGCTTCCGATGCCGGGTGAAAGTCTGATGGGTGCTTTGACCCGCCATCCTGGAGGAAAAGGCGCCAATCAGGCCGTTGCGGCCGCGCGGCTTGGACTGAGGCCACACTTCTACACGCGCCTCGGCGATGATGATGCCGGCCAGTTGCTCCTTAACTCACTCACAGAAGCAGGCGTTCGCACTGACGCAATCAAAGTCTGTGCAGGCGAAGTCTCGGGTTCGGCCTTGGTTCTGGTTGGCGACGATGGCTCCAACCTGATCGTCATAGACCCGGGCGCCAATTCGAAGATGACGCCAGACATGGTCGAGAGCGCAACCAAGTTCATAGAGCGCGACGCAATCGTCGTGGCCGAAATGGGCATGCCCATCCCGGCGCTTAATCGGCTCTTCGAGATAAAGCGCGACAAGGGCTTTGAGCTCATTTTTAACCCGGCGCCGGTGCGGCCAGGGCTTTCGGTCGCGGCGTGGAAAAGCGTCGACTTCGTCACGCCAAACCAGACTGAAGCTTTTGAACTGACGCGGGTAGAGGTGAGCGACTTCGAGACTGCCGCCCACGCGGCCGCGAAGCTTCTTGATCTTGGGCCGAGAGCCGCGCTGATCACGCTGGGAGCACAGGGCGCCTATTACGCCGATGCGAAGATCTCATTTGCCTTGCGGGCCTTTCCCGTCAAAGTCGTCGATACCACAGCGGCGGGAGATGCTTTCATTGGAGCATTCGCCGCCTCGATGGCTCAACGGCTGCCTCTGAGGGAAGCTGTAAGGAAGGCGCTGGCCGTGGCCGCCTTGTGTGTAACACGGCGGGGGGCTCAAAGCTCCATGCCGACCGCCCAGGCGGTTGACGAGCTTCTAAAATCTCAAACGATCGTGGAGTTGGAATGATCGAACAGTTCTCAGTGTCAAGCAGAACCGTGCTCGTGACCGGCGCCGGAGGGGGCATCGGTTCTGCCATTGCCAATGCGTTCCGCCAGGGAGGGGCGAACGTCGTAGCTAGCGATGCCAGTCTGGAACACCTCAGGGACACTCTGGTGAGATTGCCCTATGGCAACGGCATATTGCCGATGGCCATGGATGTCGCGCGCGAAGAAGACGTTGTCCAAGTGCTCGATGAGATTGGCAAGCGCTTTGGCCGGCTCGACGTGCTGGTGAACAATGCAGGTATCAAATCAGCCCAGCCGCTCCTGAACGGCAGCGCAGAAAAAATTGAACGCACGATCCAGATCAATTCGGTCGGTGTCCTTCGTTGTTCAAAATTGACCATTGAGCGCTTCATGAGGACAAAAGGGGGGCGCATCGTCAATGTAGGTTCCTCCTTGTCATCGAGGGGAGCCGTCTTCAACTACCAGGCGGGCGGAGCCGATTATTGTTTGTCGAAGGCGATCGTTCACGATGTCACGAAGCTGCTTGCTTATGAATGCGCTCCCCTCAGCATCAATGTGAATGCGATTGCGCCCGGCATTATTGATACGCCGATGCACGGCCGCCCGCGAGAGGAGACCGAAGCGCGGCACAGCGGCCGGATCCCCTTGGGACGGGTGGGAGTACCCGAAGATATCGCGGGCCTGGCCGTCTTCCTCGCAAGCCCCGCAGCGTCCTACATGACTGGGCAAATCGTTCACGTGAACGGCGGGATGCTCATGAATGGCTGACCGAAATTCTCGCCTCAAATGGCCGCAGATTGATGGGATCATTTCGGACCTGGATGGTGTGCTCTATCGCGGGAATGCTTCAATTCCGGATGCCATCCGCGCATTTGGAGAGTGGAAGGCGGGCGGACTGCCGTTCTGCTTCGTCACAAACAATTCGACGCATACGCCCGATGACGTTGTCCGCAAGTTGGATGCCTTTGGACTCGCCATCGCGCCGAAGGACGTTGTCACGAGCGCTATTACAGCCGCCGAGTTCATCCGCGCGAAGCACCCGGATGCGAGCCGCGTCTATGTCATCGGCGCGCCATCTCTCGTGAAGGCTATCGCGGAGGTCGGTCTCGAGACGACCGACCAAAAGCCGGAGGTCGTCGTGATGGGCCTAGATCGCCAGATCTCACACGACAAGATGCGGATTGCGGTGGAGGCGATCTCGCACGGAGCAGCATTTGTGGGAACTAACCCCGATCTCCTGTTGCCTACCGCGGGCGGATTCGAGCCGGGCGCAGGAGCAAGCATCGCTGCCGTAGCTGCAGCCACTAAAGTCGAACCCTTGATCATTGGCAAGCCCGAGCCGCACATGATCGAGACGGCGCTTTCCCGCTTGGGGACGGCGCGGAGTGCGACGCTGATGATCGGCGACCAGGTTCCGACGGATATTCAAGCCGGCAAGCGAGCTGGTCTTTTGACCGTGCTGGTCACGACTGGTGTGCCCCTCCGAGAGGATCCATCACTGGCTCCGCCAGATTTCATTGTGTCCAGCCTCTGCGAGATTGAGGTGGCACCAGCGCAAGCTGGATGCGCGCGACAGAGGAGAGCGTGATGGCCGATGTTCGTTTGGAAGGCGTCAGCAAATCCTATGGGACTATCCAGATCCTGCACAACATCAACGTGGCGATCGACCACGGTGAATTTGTCGTGTTTGTCGGGCCATCCGGGTCGGGTAAGTCGACACTGCTGCGCATGATCGCTGGGCTGGAGCGCATCAACGCTGGTCATCTGCTAATTGACCATAAAGTCGTCAACACCTCGATGCGGCTGACCGCAATCTCGGTATGGTGTTTCAGAGCTATGCGCTCTATCCGCACATGACAGTGCGGGAGAACCTGGCCTTTCCATTGCGGATGGCCAAACTGGCGCCGCTCGAGATCGACACCAGAGTCTCTGCCACTGCATCGCTGTTGCAAATCGATAGCCTCTTACATCGTAAGCCGAGACAACTGTCAGGCGGACAGCGGCAGCGGGTGGGGATAGGACGCGCGATCGTCCGCGAGCCTAAGGTGTTCCTATTCGACGAGCCCCTGTCGAACCTTGACACGGAGTTGCGGGCGCAGATGCGGGTTCAGATTGCCAAATTGCATAAGCAACTGGGAAACACCATGATCTATGCGACGCACGACCAAATTGAGGCCATGACGATGGCCACCAAGATCGTGTTGCTCAAGGACGGTCATATTGAGCAAGTTGGAACCTCTCATGATCTCTATCACAATCCTTCGTCTCGGTTCGTGGCTGGATTCATTGGTTCACCAAAGATGAATTTTCTGAACGGCCAAATCGAGGCGGCGCACGAGGGAGGCATGGACGTAAAGCTCGATGCAGGCAGGACGGTGTCTGTCCCCGTCCAACCGGATCAGCTGCTTGTTGGCAAGCCGATAACGCTTGGAATTCGACCGGATGACCTCTCTCCGCCCGCGGCAGAGACGGCCGCCATCCGCTTTGAGCTTGACGTCGATTTCGTCGAGCATCTTGGCAACGTCACCTACCTTTACGGGAGCGCCGGCACGAATCCTATGGCGGCAAGGGCGCCCAAACCCGTGCCTAGTGGAGCTTGCAAGGTTCGCCTTGCGGCCTCGCCTACGGACTGCCACCTCTTCATGTCGAACGGAAAAGCACTCAAACGGTTGCGCGCGCCGGCAAAGTGGAGCTAATTTCAGACCTGCCGTGGAGAAAGCGGGGCGATGTGCACACGCGGACGGACCAGGTAAAGGGTGGTGGGATCAGGCAGTTCTTCCGGAATTCCCGCTCATTTGTGCTTGGAGCGGGAATCGGGTCGGGCATGACTGCCAGAGCCGCCGAACGCGCAGGCGCAGACTTCGTGCTAGCGCTCAATGCTGGCCGTTTTCGCGCCATGGGCGGGTCCTCGCCCGCCTCAATTCTTCCGATACGCAACACGAATGAGTTCGTAGCCGGTTTCGGCCGAACCGAAATTCTGCCGAGCACGAAATTGCCGGTGTTTTTTGGCGCTTGTACTTTCGATCCGCAGCTCGATATCGACCGCTTTCTCGATCGCATCATCAGGTGGGGCTTTTCCGGCGTCACCAATTTCCCCTCCATCATCCACATCGATGACTTCAGAAGGGCACTTCTTGAGAAGTGTGGGCTCGGTTACGAGCGGGAAATCGAGCTCCTGGTGAAGGCGGCAAGACGTGGCTTGATGACGATCGGATATACCCGCACCCAGTCCGACGCACGGCGTATGGTTGAAGCGGGAGCTGAGGCGATTTGCATCAACTTCAATCTGAACCGGGAGTGCGAAAGCGGGACCGACTCATCCATCAGCCCATCGGAGCTGGCGGCGCGGACGAGCGCTGTCGTGCGCGTGGCTCAATCTGTCGACAAGAGCGCAATCTGCTTGCTTGGTGGCGGACCGATTACGAAGCCGGACGAATTGCTCGACATATGTCGCGAAACAGGTGTTAAGGGGTTCATTGGCGGCTCTGCGCTCGATCGCGTCCCACTGGAGATGTCGGTCCTTGAGGTCACCTCCGGGTTCAAGGCCATCCACTTGCTACGTGAGAAAGTTGATCTGCTCGAGCGCCAGCTCCAGTTGAGCGGCTTCAGGCACTGGATCGTTGCGCAGTCCTCAACCATGAAGCGCGTGCTCGAGACCGCAAGGCGCTTGGCTGGTAACACCAATCCTGTGCTGGTGTGGGGCGAAGCGGGATCAGGGAAGCGGCGCATAGCCAGCCTAATTCATGCCTTCAGCGAGCGAAAACACACGAAGCCGGCGCTGTTTCAATGCCGGCCCGGTCCAGCAATCGATACGGTCGGTGCGCTGTTTGGCACTGAGGGCGATGCGAATAGGAGACGACAACTGTCGCTCCTGGAAGCCGCGAGTAATTCTGCGGTCTTGCTAATGCATGTCGAGCAATTGACGCGGGATGGGCAAGAGCGTCTGGCCGACTATCTCGAGACAGGTAGTTTTACGCCCCTGTACGGCGTATCGGTTCGAAGATCGAACGCCCGGATTATCGCAACTGCAACTGTAGCTCGCGGAGCCGGCTTGGAGAGTGTTCTATCTCCGCGCCTTCTTGCACTATTGGTTGGGCTGGATATAGAGCTCCCCGCTTTGCCAAACCGATTGGATGACCTGCCACAGCTCATTCAGCATTTTACGGTCGAGGCCAAGGGGGATGCTAACGCGCAGACCCTTAGGATAGAAAAGTCTGCGTTCTTGGAGCTAGCAGGGCATCATTGGCCTGGAAATTTGAGAGAGTTGCGCCAAATCGTCAACCAACTTGTGGCTCTGAAAAACCCGCATATCGTTGCGAGGTCCTCAAGCCGTTGATGAACGCGGCGGTAGCCACCAAGCCCACGCCTGCATTCTCCGAGCGGGAATGGATCATCGAAGGGTTGAAACGAAACAGGCTCCATCGTGGGAAGACTGCCCGTGCGCTAGGCCTTTCGAGGAAAACTCTCTACAACAAAATCAAAAGGCTGCGGATCCTTGAATAGTTCTTCACTCTTTGCGTCCAGATCGCTTCGAAGCGGACGCACCCGAAAGCGAGAATGCCGGGATTGATGATTCCCGCAGGCCAATGTTCTCCAAGGTCATCTCATCGCAAACCTTGAGCGAAAGAGACTCTTCCGGCAGATAGACAATACCCTCCAATTGCGAGCCAAGGCGTGTCTCTGCCGCTGTGGTCTCAGAACGCCTAGCCGTAGCAAATAACATCCTGAATCCTAGGCTTGCGAACCATTCCATGCGCCGTAATTCGACTTCTTGCCCGTTATTGATCGGTATGCCAGCTGTAGGCTGCTCAATGATAGATGCGGGTGGGAAGTTTATGATGCCGGCGATACTAAGGTCTTTTAATAGGTCGGCTATATCCTCCCAGCACGCAAAGGGATCGATCATGACCATTGCGGCATATACGTGACCGAACTGCGCTTTGGCGAGGGTACGTAAATCTCGCAAGAGACAATCGTTCCAGTCGATGACAGGTAAGGTCGCCATCACGAGCATCGAATTTTCCGGAAGACTCCGCAAGGATGGTGCGTAGACTTCCAGGGACGTGCCTCTAACCGCAGGCGAAAGACGCGTCGTTATTCTGCAAATGGCGCTGCCTTTCACCGATTCTGCCCAACTTTACCGATCAAACTGTCGCCAATCTTATATCGACTTTCGGTCTCGTCCAGACTGTCAGCAGCAGAATGTATCCGGAAGAGAACTATACCTCGGCAATTCACGGACGGCCGGTATGGCAACTGAGATTGCGCAGCAGCCGACGCCCATGTTGTGAATCCGAGTACCGGCTGCCATCTGACCTCGGCTCTCGCAGGGCGCCGTCAATAGTTGCCGGTTTGGCGCAAAGGAAGTCGCAGCAAAAAGGACCGCGTCAGCTGGGCCACCGTAACAGAAAGTTCGAACGCGGGGCCGCGGTGCGGCCTGCCGCCGTCAGATCGTACACAGATGTGGCGAACACAAGGTATCGAGCAACTAATCGTGAAGATGTAGGTCGTTCTCGCCGTAGAGGGTGGCGATCTCGTCGTCCATACCGTCCCGTCGACCCCAGCCAGCGAGCTGATTCATCGCGGTCTCCATGTTTTTCTGGTTTAGTCCAGCCGGGCCCCGAAAAAGGACGCCCGTTCGCGCCGGCCCTGTGTTCTCCCACCGCATCGCCGCCTGAGATGCCAGCACGTGACTAGGGTTCTAGAGCTTCAAATAACTCTTGAAAAGCAGGCGTTCGGAGCGCGAAGCAATCGAGACCTTATCGCAGGACCGCAGCTCTGGTGGATGGCAGTTCGAGATCAGCCCTTCGCCGCCCGAGTCGGACGGCTCGCGCGCTTGGGGTGGGGCGCCGCCTGCGCTCAGGCGGCGACCACGCCTGTCCGATCGCTACACCTGCGTGGCGCCGCCGGATTTCTCGCCCTGCTTTCCAGCTTACCGTCCAAGCGCAATATATTGTAGTCACCGCTCACGCCTCGGAGTTGCGCTCCAGCGGACCCGACCGAATCGCCGGAAGTGGTGACCGTCACGCCCTTCACCTAAGAGCGTCAAGATCGAGCCAAATGTGGCAGTGTCAGTTCACCCTTGCCAGCTAAAACCGAGAGATCCAATTTTTGCGCGGCGGCGACTAGGACTGGTACGGAAACGGCACTCTCGTGCGCTAAGCGCACAGCACACTCAATATCTTTTGCAGCATTTGAAATTGAAATCGCCAGTACATCTGGTTTCTCACCCAACAGAAATGCTGCGAAAGCTTGGAATATTCCGCTGTTGGTCGAGCCGCGTCCGACGAGCGAGCGGAGTGTTACAAGATCCATCTCAAGGCTATTGGCAAATTGACAGACCTCCGCCGCGACCGCAGCGATGCCCATAGTCATACTGTTGTAAACAAGCTTAAGCTTGTGGCCATGTCCAACATCGCCAACATGCACAACGGTCTCGCAAAACGCGGCAAGAATGCCCTCTATGATAGGAAAGTGTCGCGGGTCCGACCCAACCATCGCGTTCAGAAGGCCCAGCTCTGCATGTTCGGGGCTCCGTGTCACTGGAGCATCAATCAAGCTTAGACCTCGTTGTCGAGCATTGTCAGCCAATGCAATTGTCGAAGCAGGGTAAGACGTCGTGCAATCAATTATCAGACCCCCTCGGGACATGTGATCAAAAAGTCCGTCGTCCTCTTGGCACACGGCCTCAACTTCACGGCTGGATGGTAAGGATAGAATGACGACATCGACATGCTTCGCTAAGCCTGCGATCGACGTATGTTCGCGGGCGCCTGCAGCAGTTAGGCGATTAGCGCCGCGCCGGCTCTTGTTGGCCTTGATATGGAGCTCGCTTTGATGACGCAACAGGCTGATCCCTATGCCCGTCCCCATCCGCCCAGTTCCGATTAGGCCTACGCTCCGCTTTGTCGTTTCAGAGTCAGTCCTGTCTGATGACTTCTTGCCCATTTCAGCCTTCCAAAAAGAAGCCATGCTTCCGTAGGATTGGCAACAGCTCTTCATGACTGTTGACCGTGTAATCTGGATGCGCGGCGTGCAAGCGCGCATCCGAAACAAATCCTCCAGTAATGGATATGCTTGTCAGTCCAAGGCTGCGTGCGATCTCGACCTCAATGGGCATATCTCCGATGATAAAAGTCGATGACGGTTTCACGTTGTGCTTCCGCATATAAAGGCGAAGCCTCTCTCCTTTGCCCATCGATTTGTATTGGGTGGCTCGACTCTCAAATGCGAGCACATCGTTGATGCAATCTTGGATTCCAAGCCGTTTCAGCTGGGTCCGTAGAGGCGCAACTATGTGGTTACTCACGATGATGGCTCGTGCCGATTCCCCGCGCGCAAATTCCAACAGCTTGCGCGCGCCCTCGCGCAGATCGGCTTTATCCGCGAGAGCCTCGTATGTATCGTGAAAGAGTGCGCTCCCGTCACGATCCACCGCCTCAACCTCCTCCTGAGACATTCCAAGTCGGCGATAGAGAAGAGAAAGAGGAACATCGCAATGCTCTCGAAGCGCTTCTATGCCAATCCTGGGGTGACCAAAGCGCTCTAAAATTACATTGCTGGTCTCGAGCAGCGCGTACGTATCGTCGAGCAGTGTTCCATTCCAGTCAAATACGAGAACAGGTTTCATGATCCAAACTCAAGCGGCAGGGGTATAGGAATGGCAGCCAGCAACGCCTTCAAATTTCTGTGTGCACGCTGCCGCCCGGCAGCTGTCGGCATCTCCAATGTGAAGGCTGACAGGTCGATGTGCTCTTGCCTGTGGGCCAGCAGGGAAACTAACGCTCTGAAGGGCAGATAAGTTATCGTGGCGGCTTTAGTCGCTGCTGCAATCTCGCTTTCAATTGCTCTAAGTGCTCGCGGCTCCATTTGGTGGAAGCGAAGGCATTTGGCGCTGAGTTTGGGGCGCAATCGCTTCAGTGCCTGCCAAAATGCGAGCTCATCTAGCGTTTCAATACCGATGCCATAGTAATTTGGAGCAACTATAGGCGGCGAACCAATCGCCCAATGTGCGGCTTTCGCTCCAGCGTCGTGGAGCATCGCCGTGACGGCTTGACTGGTATCGCCTCGAATGAGCGCCTCGTCTACGATTACGATGGTCCGTCCCGCCACTCCAGGTTGCGACACTCGATACTTTTTAGCTATGCGAGATCGTCGATCGCCGGCTGTATCAATAAGCGTTCGCTCAAGGAACTGCGTTGTCAGTACGTCACAGCGCTCGGCGAGCATCCCCTGTTTTGCAAGAGAGGCAAACAGGCCGTCCGCATACGGCGCACCTGTATTTGGCATGGATGACACGATTATGGGTGTAGTGCTTTGCTCTGCCCGAAGGCGCCGAGCAACGATTGATCCCAAGGCGAATCCGATCTTGTAACGGGTTTCAAGATGCGAGTGGCCTTGGATTGATGTGTTTGGACTTCCCAAATAAAGCGTTTCGTAAGCGCAGAGCTTCGCTCTACAGTTTTCCTTGTTCACGGAGCGGTCAACGATTTGGCCCGTCTTGCCATCTACATGCTGTATGCGCCCGGCCAAGAGTTGACGGCTCTCACCTTCGAAGCCGGCGAAGGCACAATTCTCAGAAGCAAAGAGCAAAAATCCATTGTCGGAACGCATAGTCTCCAATGGCCGCAATCCACTTCGATTGCGGTATGCAACGAGATTTCCGTCCCGATCGATCAAAAGCGCGCTTATGGCCCCGTCAATACGATCATCAAGTTCACGAAAGATTGCCTCGTAGTCTGCCGGTAAGCCGTGGCGCCAATAGTCTCGTTCACAAGATCGTTCAATCCACTTTAGCAGGAGATCGGAGTCTGTGTGGACGTCTATCAGCCGTTCGTGAGCAAGTAATTCGTCCCTTAGTTCATGAGCATTGACTATGGCGCCATCCAGCGAAATCGCAAAATGCCGGCTGGCTCTCGTCCTGACAGGGCTCGGCCTAACATCGCAGTCCCCTCCGATTGCCTGGGACCCGCTGCGGATCTGAGCGATTGCCACTCGAGGCCGAAAGCTCGAATCCCGTTCAACGCAGTCAATACGCACCGAGTTATCATCTAATGGAAGCGCTCTTCGATATTGGATGCCCCGGGTGGGCATGCAAGCAGCGACAACAACGTCGGCCTGGCCTCGAAGTGAAAGTGTTGGAATCATTCGCTCTAATTGATCAAAAACACTCGGCAATGTTTCACCTGAAGAGCAGACAAACGCACCGGCAACACCAGACATATAGTGACCTTACGTACTAAGTAGCCGATCTGCCTGAGCGCCTCATAAGGCTCACGCAGCTACGGCGGCTTGGCTCAATCTGTAAGCAAGTGCCGTACCAGTGCTTCGGATGTTGCTGGCGCCTCTGGGGCGAGCCGACTTATATGAAGTATCGATCTATTCTAGCATCGATGATTTGGTGTTCAGGTTCTGACGCTTTGTCCACGATTGTGCGAGTTGGTGCGAAAACCGCCACGTAAGAGACTGCGGCATCAGGGTCACGCGCAGACGGCCTGGCTCGACTGTGGGCCCGGTCGCCTCGGCGTCCTGTAGCACCTCCATCACTACTGCGGGCCAATCAGCCAATCGTGCTCACCGTCGCTTGAACGTCTTGGGGTTGTTGGCTGCATCGGTAGGAAAATCGGAACGAGGCAATCGGAGTTAGCAGACGAACGTTCGCTTCGTCATTGCAGTACCGCGGGCGCTTCAATGTGCATTGGGTCGACCTCGTCAACGAGCCCCGATGCGGCGCAGCCCACGCCATTGCTCGGCGCGTTTACCGGCCCCAGTGTCCATGACATGGTGTCTGATGATACGGGACGTCGCCGTCTCGGAGTGCGCGTTGTCGGTGCTCGTTGAATCAACTCCCAATGCCGGTCATTGACCGGTGAAGTTGCGTCCGGCATCTCTCAGGCAGACGCAAGACCATGCAGCTTCATTGAGCTCAGCAGAATGCAAACTGCAACAATTCAGCTGACGTATCGTCCAAGCGCTCAATAGCCTTACGCTAGGATAGGCTCTGGTCCACTCTCGTTAGACGGAGGAGAGCGACAGGGACACCGCTTCAGTTTATCAATCGCGCCCTGCGAGGCGGGTAGCGCCAAGAAGCCAAAGAATCGCTTCAATTGCCAAACGTTGAGTCGCCATCGCTTCTGAAGATCTCTCTTCCTGATAGGGTCCGGAAAGCACAAGATTGGTTGGGGGTCTCACTGGTTAGTGCCGCACGTCAGAGCACCGCCCCGATCACCCCTATCGCGGTCACACTGCGGGACGTCATCGTCCAGGCAAGAAGCTTAACCAGCCTCTCCTACAAGGGCCTTTGTCGGAAAGTGTTCGACGATCATATGCCAAAGATCCTCGGTCGCGCCAAGCAGGAGCACACTTCTGCTCGAATGGCCAACATTACGCCGTTGTAGACCTCAGGCATCGGCAAGCGAACTGTTAGCCTGACAACAGGTTCGGTCAGCGCGAACACGTGGATGGTGCCAGTCGCGTAGCCTAAGTGATCTTCCTCCACATTGTCCCATCGCACCATACGTGATCAACGCGCCCCCACTCGCAAGCCGCTGCGACGCTTGGGAAGAATCCGCGCCCGTGGTGGTTGGCACTCGTATTACAAAGCAGCGGAATGCCAGTGAGCGTTTCATACTCGACCAGAAGCTCAGCGACCTTGTGCTGAGAATGTCTGCAGATCGTCTGCAGCCGCGCAGACCCGTCGAGATGTACAACGGCCGGACCTCTTTCTCGCCACTCTGCTCTCGTCTGGTGATCGAACAGCATATAGGGGTCCGGCGTTCCGGGGTTAAAAATATCGGGCGCACGATCCTCCAGGCAGATCGGCGCCACCGGTCTGAAATGTTCGCGAAGTTTGACGTCGTTGAGGTGATCTTTTGTTTTTGCTGAGGTGGGAGCTGCGAGAATGCTTCGGCTACCCAATGCTCGTGGTCCGAGCTCAGCGCGGCCCGAAAGAAAAACAACGGGCCTATTGCTGGCTAGAATGGCCGCAAGTTGATGCAGGCTGCAGGGCGCGGACGTCCATCCGGGTGGTATGTTGCAATGTTCCAGCGCTGGGCCACTATATACCGACCAATCCAACGGCGCGAAGCCTTTGTCCGCGCTCATCGCACAGCAAGCGGCACCGATTGCCGAACCGCTATCATTCGGGAACGGAGGTACCCAGACCGAATCGAACAGGCCAGTCGCTCGTAGCGCGCTGTTCCACTTGATGTTGAGGCCGCAGCCGCCAGCGATGCACAGATTGCGCGCTGCAAGACTCGAGTGGCGCTGTAATGCAGTTGACATCTGCTGGATGAGCAGACGTTCGAGGAAGCAATGAAAGGATGCGAGCACATCCTCGGGAGAGGACGCTTTCAGGCGAGGCGCACTCGCATCAAAGAACTCGTGCGTTATTGCGAGTGCCGACTCCATACTCGGGATGTCCGTACGGAAGTTGCCCGGGTTCGTGTTAGCTGCAAAGCTCTTATTGTAGAGGTCTCGAAAGACCCTAACAATGTCTTCATTCACGGACCCGAGAGCGATATAGGCCATCAGTTTGCCAGCAACTCCTAGGTTGAGTTTGCCGGCACCTCCTGGGTCTACCCTGCCGGGATCACCCAAGTCCCAAT
>Ga0099823_1004814_pt1 | contig 13299 bp, 7 predicted proteins | sample CowpearedBW_FD_76831 | JGI IMG/M metagenome (GOLD analysis project Ga0099823, IMG submission 76831) | Root nodule microbial communities of legume samples collected from California, USA - Cow pea red BW | ecosystem: Host-associated > Plants > Roots > Nodule | place: USA: California | collected... | reverse complement strand
TATATATATATATATATATATATATATATATATATATATATATATTTTATTTTTTTTTGTTGATAATGTTGGATATGATTCGTACTGTTTTTTGTTCTTATCATCCAACACAGTCTAAAGAGTAAATAAATAAAATATTGCAAATATATTATAGGTGTAGACGCGATATTTGCCAAGCCCGTTTAGCTTAAGGTGATACAAACCAGATTAAAAAGAAGCTCTACATCTGAAAAAGTACTTAAATATAAATTTTGAGTTTCTAATATCCAACCTATCTAAACATTTCTTAAAACTACGGTAAATATATTTTGTTTAATAACATACCCTCAATTAAATTTCTGAATATGCGTTCTTTCATGTTAGGTCTCAAAAATCTAACACTTATTCTCTGCAACTTGTACCGAACCTGGGTTTATTATCTCTGAACCCGTTATCAAAGTACTAAATCAGGATACAATATTATTAGAAATCCAAGTTTGAGTTTAGATTTTATATTGAACAAAAATGATAAAGTACACCACTATATAAGAATAAAGATTCATCCATTCATTATTTTAAGATTTTGAATTAAGAATGATATCAATATCTTATGTGGTTGAACTCACGTTTTATTAGTATTTATTCTCTTCCGTGACATGAAGTGTTGATATTCCTCCTTAAAAACCTAACAGATATTTATTATTTTTTTCCCTTCCCACTTCTCTCTTTTATAAAGATCCTGTAAACGACAACAACACTTTTTCAAACTGGTTCAAATAACTTTTTTCCGAACTCAGCCTATTTTTGGGCATGGAAGACCTGCATGAAACTTTTTCAAAGGCTAATAATAAGTAAATAGTTTAAATATTCGAAATTGTTTTCACATCTTCTCTCACAAGATCCTTCGATTTCTATGCATGCACGTATTCCTTAGGTGCCACTCTTCCACTACAGATTGGTCCTTTTTCCATGCTTACCCAAACGTTAGACACTAGAAAATAATAATGATATCAAAGTGTAAAGTCTTTGTCTCGCACTATCATAATCACAACTTCAAATTCCCTTGTTCATCATGATAAACCTGATCCCAAAAACACTTGCAGTTTTCTCAAATCGTTGGCCACATATTGCGTTCCCAAGTCTTGACTAATGATTTTTCTTGTCCAAATGTGCAGGAACCAGACAGAGACCTGAACTTTGTAAGAAATGTAAAAGCATTAGAGAGAGGGAGAATAAAACGACAATAAGACATTCTTGTTATTAGTACAATTTGGTTAATAGTGCTATCAAACATGTTTGTTTTCAAGGGTGTATGAAATGTCCTTACCTTATCTGAAGCTTTGCAATAAGATGATAATCCATTTGAACCAACCCAATATCTCTATACCAAGTGTTTTTAGGCGCATTTGCACAAACACATGGTGAGAAGAAAAAACTAGATATCTAGAAGCTACCAATTCAATGCTTAATGGACTTAATCTATTCAATATATTTCATGACCCGGTAGGTGAGGTGTTAATTTTTAGTTAACATGTTAATTGAATCGAGCAATAAGAGACCAACCTATTGTCAAAAGATTTGATTTCATGATTTTCAAAAAGCAATGTCATCACTTTTGGGATTTGGGATATATATCTACACATTAATCATAAAATTATAATTAATATCTTTTGACAAATAATCTTACACAGAAATTAAACTAACCACACACTTTGATTAGTTTTTGTTGATTACATAAACTAGACTAGAAGTGCTTAAATAATAAGTTTATCTATCTTAGTCAAGTTGACTGTATATATATTTTTTAAAAAGTGATTCAACTTATTTCTTTTTAAAAAATTGAAAAATACATAATTTTATCCAACCAAATCAGTTAGTAGAATTGACTGACAAGATAGTTTACTTAGTTTAAAAGAAAAATATATAAAAATAATAATAACATATATACTATGGTTTGTAACCGTAAATTCAGATAATCAAATTGAAAGCAAGACATCAACGAGAATTAGAAAAAATATTAATAAAAGTTTAGAACATAGTTGGCTTGACTCATCTCACCAAGCAAATTAAGTGAGTCTAACTAAGACTAAGTATTAATAACATAAATTAAAAATAAATAAAAAAAGGAAAAAGTTAACATGTTCCAATTCAACTTACTTTGAAAACTTTTTTGGGTCGGGTTAATCCATGGAGCGGAGCACTTTCAATACGAAAGGCAACAAATTACGTGTCCAAAAAGAAGAGCAGCCAAAAAAGAGATCAAAACACGTGTACGGCAAGAACGCCGTTCCCACGCATCAGAGTCTGAACAAGGTACGGTACAGGAGGAGATAGCGCCACGTGTCCAAAAAATCTGCATTTTGCTTTCAAGGTACGCTCACGGAGGTGGTGCCACGTAGCCATAGAGAAACCCAAAACTCCAAAGGAAAAGACGACGTAACGGTGATACTATGTTTGAGTCGGGGGCATGTGTCGCGCGCTCATTGGCTGTAGTTGACAGAGTGACAGATTCGTGTCTCCTGGGAACTGATTTGATTGGACGCGAAATGTTTTTGTTTTTTAAAGAAAAATGGGAACTTTGAATATTGATAATGAAATGAATGGGAATTTAATTTTTTGTCAAAAGGAAATATTCGAAGTGAAGAATGAAAGATGGGCACGTTGTGTTGTGACTGTAGATGACACTGACTCAACCTAACCCTATCGTTCTCAATTCTCAGCTCAACTTCATGGCTTCGGCTTTCTTTCTTCTTCAACTCACTCTCTATATTTATATATCTATATATAATAATACACCATATTAATTCTCATGCTTTCATTTTATATTAAACAATTTTCTTTCAATTTAATATTCTACTAATAAGTCTAACATAACAACTCCAAGAATGTCTTGTTCAACCATGATACATAATTTTATCGATTAGCCTTCAGTTTTCAATTTATTTATTTATTTTTTATTTGAGATTCAAAAGTTACGTTTTCTTTATTGTGAGTTAATCTAGGTCTATCCAAATTTAACAACTTGCTGAACTGATCCAAGGCTAATTCTTATATAGGATACAAAAATTTGTGTTCAATGTTAACATAACATGCACGGTTTTTCGTTATAAACCTTCATTAATATTCCATACATTCCGTTTTTAAAAATAAACATGTAAATGTCCAAGTCAACATTCCTAGGCACTTTCACATTTGAATGTTTTTTAAATTTCATATTGAACTATTTAATACTAATTTTGCACCAATTTAAAACAAACCACCATGACTTCTTAATTATAAAGACATTAATATAAATTCATTGATGTTTTTTTATGGAATAGGAGTTGACAAATTGAGTAAAAACGTAAGTAAAAATCACCCATAAGTTTAATGTTTATAAATTTTAAATTGAATGTGATGTTATATTTACTTGTTTGATTAATTCGTGGGTATAGATAGATTTCGTGGAATATTTAACACTTTTATTTTTAATAAATTATATATAAATGGTAATTAGGTGAACTACTCCCTAATATTGGTGGAGACAAGTTGTTTTAGATAATTTTTGTTATATATGTTAGTTTAATATAACATTACAAGAATAAACATAGAATACTTTTTATTAAATAATTTATAGGTTTTTCATAAATATTTCCTACAATGCATAATATAACATTAAAATAATAAACATAAGTTTTAATTAATTTCTTATGTTTGTTCATATATTATTATTGAGCTGTGTTAACTAACTAATTTTCACTTAAGTGATATATCACACGAGTAACACCATCATATGCATATTTTTTTCAATCAAATTTTACATTTTTGCTTTGATCCTCAATAAATGTTTTTCTCATTATGGTCTTTCGTATTATTATTTTTTTATTTCTGTATTGATTGTTTATTCATTATTTCAAATTCTTTAATTGATGAATTCTTTGTTAGGTTATCATGAGTGAATATAACACATATACTTTTTTTGAACAATTTATTTTGAAAAAATATAATCAATGTGATGCAAAGAGGACTATTCCCTTCAATTAAGGTTTCCACCTCCTATTTCTTATAATTTTTCCTATTTTATATAGTTAAATCCAACGAGAGTATAAAACAGTATTTTTTTTTATTTTTTAAAGGAAAAATTAATCAATATGATGTAAATAGTGTTGTTTTCCTTTTACTAAGGTTTGAATCCATTTTTTTCTTTCAAAATTTCTTATTTGACGGAGAAACTCGTACAAAACGAAAAATCTTGGAAAATATTTTACATGTGTCTATTTTTATCTTCTTCTAGTTTCAGTGTTGAATATGGAATGCTTAAAAAAAAGGTGATGTGAATCCTAAATGAAGGAAAACAACGTTCATTATTTTACGTTGATTAATTTTTATTTGAAAATAATTTTAAAAAGTACATATTTTATTAGTTCTATTAAGCTATTAGCTTAATCACTTAACAAATAACCAGCCACTTCAAATATGTAAATAAATTATAGAAACCAAAATAGTAATAAAAAATTTGTAGGGTCATCAAAAGTAAGATTTTTTTTTTTTATTAAGGACAAAAACAAAATGTAAGAGCTTATTGAGAAAAAAAGAAGAAGATCTCATATGTGAACTAATCAAAGATCATTTAACAAACAACTCATAATTTATCATGTGGAGGTAAAGGGTATAAAACAAAACTGAAATACAAAGTTTACGAATGTCTATAGCGGAAAAAAAAACAAATATTAAGAATCGTTTTGACAATTTATTTAATTCATATTTTTACTAAAAACATTTAATGTATCTAAAATATAAAATATTTAATGTTTATTTTTGAATAGTAATAAACACTTGCTAATATATTTAAACACAGTATTGTTATGATCAATTTGTCTGTGTTTTATCCTTAAAAGCGATATTATGATGAATAAAGAGAAGATTTATATATAAACTGTCTCTAATCCCATTTTCTAATTAGCCTTAATTTTTTTTTTCTATGAATCCAACCGGTTTCAAACAAAAGTACTAAAAAAACATAAAGATTCTTACATGTAAACACTATTTGGTGATGAAAAGAAAAGAACAAAAAAACACTTGAGCATTAACTTTAATGTCTTAACCACGCAATGATCTTTTATGTGACAGTTCTAATTTCTTACTCAGATTTGGTGCATCTTTGGACACGCATTTTTAACTCACGTGTCTGCAAATTTTTATGTCAAATGTTAATAAAAAGACGCAAAAGCAACAATCGAAAGTAGCCTTTCCAAAAATTTTCCAAAACACGTTTTTATTCGTATCATATTGCTTCCTAAGTACAACCACAATTTTTTGCCACCAAAACATAATCTTTTGTTGCTTTTATCAAACACGATGTTGTAAGAGCCTCATAGGACAAGTCATTTTTAAGTGCGTTTTAAATGTTTTGAAGATTAAATTCATGACCATTAAAGATTATTCCATTCACCAATACCATAACTTGTTTTTTCTTTTTTCCAATCTCTTTTTTTTTACTTCATGACTTACCAACTAATCGAAGCAAGAAACATTATATAAACCTGAACATTCTTGAGTCTATGGTGGTGCTTTTGAATCAAATGAACTAAAAAACACACACATGAATCATGCTAACAAGCCAGAAATAAAAAAATCTTGACTAAATGTCTAAACGCAGAAGATTTGTTAAAGAAATACTAATATTATAAGATAAAGTAAAGAAAAACTGTAGGAATATAATAATAGTGATTTGATGAATAAGGTAGCGCAGCAAGTATTAAAGTAGGATAAATGAAGAACGTGATTCATGAAACCGACACAACTCTAGGACAAAACGTTGAAGTTAAAATAATGATGACAGCGAAAACGACCTCATGAATATCAAATACTGCATTCTCACTCACATAAATCATTAAAATTGTGATTAAATAAACCAGAAATGATGAGGGGTGATGACAGAATATGATATATATGATTATAGAAGTTATAATTGAAGCACTGAGCAAAAGCAAGCCACAGAAGCCAAGCCAAGAGAAAGAAGGCTCGGAAGCAAAAGTAGCGCACAACACAAAGTTTATCTGAAAAGCTAGAGATAAAAAAATAGATATAAGAATAAACGTCACTGAGATAGAAAAATGGGTAATATTCAGAAGGTACAGGTGGAAGAACATTGTGTGTTAAGGTGTCAACAGGACCAATGAGTTTTGGATATAAAGCCAGCAATTGGGGACTTCACTCTGACCACCATGATAGGAACTCCAATAAGCAAAAGCCAATTGATACTTGCATATCACAAAACACACACACACACACTCACACACTCTCTAAAAAAATCCCCTATCACCTAACTCACCTATCTTCAACTCAACCCCTTTAGTCTCAGAGTGTTACATACACTTACAGAACATGGAATATACTTATTCAGCAGAGGGTGCAGAGGCAGAAACTTACACCAGTAGCAGCACCACCCCATCAAGTGCCATGAGATCATCAAAGAAGAAAGCCAACAACAACACAAGAAGGTTCAGTGATGATCAAATCAAATCATTGGAAACCATGTTTGAGACAGAGTCCAGGCTTGAGCCTAGAAAGAAGTTGCAGCTCGCAAGAGACCTTGGATTGCAGCCACGACAGGTTGCTATATGGTTTCAGAACAAGAGAGCTAGGTGGAAGTCAAAGCAACTCGAGAGAGACTATGGTATACTACAATCCAATTACAACAGTTTGGCCTCACGCTTTGAAGCTCTCAAGAAGGAAAAACAAACATTACTAATTCAGGTACTTTAGATTTGTCCTTCAATTAGAATTGAAGTTTTAACTTCATTAATTGGCTTGTGGATATGAAGATTTTGTATCTGTTGTATCAGTTGCAGAAGCTGAATCATCTAATGCAGAAGCCATTGGAGGGAGGTCAGAGTAGGACACAAGTTGAAGCTGCAAACAGCATGGACAGTGAATCAGAAAATGGAGGCACCATGAAATGTGAGGAGGAGGAAAAGCCAAGCCCATCAGTGGAAAGATCAGAACATGTGCACGGTGTTCTGTCTGATGATGATGGTAGCATAAAGGTGGAAGATTTTGGCCTAGAAGATGAACATGGTCTCTTGAACTTTGGGGAGCATGCTGATGACTCCTTGACTTCACCAGAAGATTGGAGTGCTTTTGAATCCGATGGTCTCTTAGGCCAAACGACCGGTGATTACCAATGGTGGGATTTCTGGTCCTGAATGAAACAGAACAACCAGAATTTTTGTGAAGGAATATGTATGCGTATTAATGCTTCATGTTTGGTTCCATATTTTGCATGCAAATCTTCACATCTGGATGCAGCTAGTTATAGCTTCTACATTTTTTAGCAAAATTGACGTTTTTCTTTCTCTCTCTCTCTCACTCTCTCTCTATTGAACAAGTTTCCAAATACAAACCAAATTAATAAACAAGGAAACATCATGAAACGCGACCTGAGACAAAAGCAGAATAAAACCAAATTGTTCAAACACTTCAAGAAGGAAAAATCTTAATTATTAATGTCTGATTCACTGAGGTACATTGCTGCAACTACGCAATTTATGAAACTGTTATGTTTCGTTCTCTGAGGGCAATTTGGAACATGAAAGTTCGTTCACACCAGATGCTATCCAATTTGAAGGGCCAAGAAGTGTTCATTGCTTATGAAAATTGATGGCCAAATTGCAGCCAAAGGGCTATTCCAAAATTTAATTAATATTCAAAAGAAGACATAGAATATTCCATTATAAGCAAAAATAAATTTCATTCGGCATGTGAAATATCAACAAGCTCTTCAATGCATTTCAGATTCTCACTGTTACTGTAAGCTGGAGCTGAAATCCTGAAACATAGCATAAACCTCTGTTACACTTTCACAGCATAAACCTTGCAAGACTTTAACAAAATCTAGTGACTAAGAAACTCTGTTATGGCAGAAGAGGAAGTGAGAGCAGAAAAGGAACATATTGGCATTGATAATGAAAAATAATTTTTAAATAAACATTGTAGTTTATGACATATCAGTATTTTCGTTTTCACCTTCTTGCTTTTATTGTTATATTTTAGTTTGTATTATTTATCTTTTTTCATTTTAACTGTAATGTCACGAATCCTGTTTATGCCATGACTTACAAACAGACTTGAAACAGTAATCCAAAACTAAAATCAAATTCTTCTAACGAATCAAAGATTTTATAATGTTATAGAGACTAAATCAACTAAGTCAAAAAATAAAACAATAAATTCATGGAACCAAAACAAATAAAAAATATAAAGGTCAAATAAAAACGCTCATATATCATGAAAACTGAGTTATTTAAAAATATATATGGCACATGTACAAAATTTGTAGGGTTAATAATGTTTTTAGTCCATAAATTTTAACGTAAAATTAAAATTTGTCTATATCTGAAATTTTGATATATTTTGATGTTCAAATTTTAAAAATAATAGATATAATTATTTTAACTTAATTATATTAAATTTTTAACATAATAAACATGTTTCAGGTTAATATTTGAAGAATTTACACTATTTAGTATGTTTTCAGCTTCAAAATATATCAAAGTTTCAGATAATATAAATACCAAATTTCAACGAATTATAGTTAACCAAATTTTCTATAACACTTTCTTTTCTTTACTCATCTCCTCGTGTCAAGAAATCTATCGTGTAATCTTCTCCTTTGTTTTCTTACTTTTCTTCTTACTAAACACTATTTTTGCAGAAAAAATTGTAGAAAACAAAAATTTTCTAGAGAAAAGTATGAAATAAAAGTCAAAACTAGAGTGCTAGGAAGTTAGTTGGAATTCAGAAAAGTTAAAAATGTACTACATTTTATTTTTCTTTTGTTTTTTCTTGATTTCTTTTAGTAAAAGGGATAAAGACCACCAACGAATGTTTTCTACGTTATACAATGCTTCTGCTTTTCTAAATTTCTTGTTTAGTGCAAACCGAAATGCTTTAGCCCTAAAACCAAGCATGCCCTTTATGGTAATTGTCCGGGGAGAAAACAAAAAGAAGAGTAATTCTAACGTGTACCTTTAAGATAGTGTGCATGCACCTCTAACCCTGTAAGTAAATTATAATTTTAAAATGAAATATTTAAATTAAATTATTGCATTAAAAATTTAAAGTGATATAAAAAATTAAAAAAAAACACTGCTACAATATACTAAATTTTGTAAAATTAGAATTAAAATTTATACAAAATAACAATTATGTTAACTAATTAAGTTACACGTCTAAAATTTATATCGTTTCATTTGAATTTTTTTTTTTCATCATGTCAACACTAAACAAACTTAAGTCAATACCAAAAAGTAAAAAAGAAATCATAAAAATGAAAAAAAAACCGATAATTAAAACTAGAGTTGATTAAACTTACAAAAATGAAAGGAAATTAAATTCTAAATATTATTACTTTTCTCAAATCTAATAGTTACAAGATACTATTTTTGGCTAGATTCATGCACACAACTTTAAAAGCTTTAAAGGTACATTACAAAAACCCTGGTAAAAGAGTACAAATATATGGATTTGATGTAGTGAAGAATGATTAACTTTTGGAAACGATTAATTTTTATTGTTTTTACTATAAAAATTAAATCTTTTTAAAAAATACTTATATTTAATGTTCCGTGATCTTTCAAACTCGAAAATGAGAAGGATTTTGGATTCTTTGTTAGAATTTTTGATGTGCTGTTCTTTTATTGTCTTCATTATCGTTAATTTTAACGTTTTAAAATATATTAAAAATATATTTATATTTTTAATGTTCAGATGACAATATCATAAATACTGGTAGAGAATCTGGATTTTTGGAGAAGTGCATAATCGTGGGATGGAGAAGTGCATAATCGTGGGATAAAAAAAAGGAAAAAATGAAACACAGTAAAAACGGTGAATTTTGCATGTCTGAGTGTTGTCGTTTTGATGATGGCCAAGTAGGTATTGTATTGTATCTTTCGGTGCCGTTTCCAGTTAATTCAGTTTTTAGGTCATCATGTCCAATCCATTTCAATATTAAAGGCCATAAACACATTCTGTTTCAAGTACCAATATATTACTTATTTAATGATCTTCAAAATATTTAAATATTTTGAAATTTCAAAATAAATGCAAACCTGAGTTTGCTACCACCAATTTTCTCACATTTCAATTATTAAATAAGAAAAAAGACGGATATATATTTTGGTTGACAACATTAATTAGAATCAAAATTTGGTAGTTCCACAACTTATTTAGTTAGTTCTCCTGATTTGGTAACTTTGAATTAATTATTTTAATTAATAAAAGGGTGTGTTAGAGAATATGTTTCTAATACTGTCCATTCAATAACGTTTTCCACCATTAATTCCTACAAATTTTGTAATTTAGGCAAGGGACGACTACGTGTGGATTCTCTACCGACTCAAACTCAGATACTTGAAAACATAAAAAATTGCAAAATAGACAAAAATTAAAGAAGTATCTTTTTAAAATAAACTGAAACACGTTCACCTACATATCAAGAAATAGAGTCTATAGAAATTAACAAAAGTTTTTATCTCAAATCTATAATATTATCAAAGTTACACTTTAACTTTAAGTTGTGACTCTGATACCATGTTAAAAAAATTGATTTTAGACTTAAGTTAGTTTTCCAGAAAGTTTTACGTGTGGATTCTATATTGTTGATTGAAAAAATTATGATACTTGTAAAATTAAAAAGTTGTAAAAATACAAAATTATTTAAAAATTATTTTTCTAAACTAAACTAGATAAAACACTTTGCCTGTAAAAAAAAGTTTATATAAATTAACAATTGTCTTTATTTCAAATCCAAGAAGATTATTTAGAGATTTTAACTTAACTCGACACATATTAAAAAATTGATTTTAAATTTAACTTAATTTTATAAAATTAATCTGTTAAATAAGATTTATATCTATTTATATATCATAAAATTTTAACAAACATAAACAAAAAGATGCTAAAATTTTTTAGCAGAGTCTCTTAATGTCAATGTATGAAATGGATGATACCATTTTTATTTATTTGATATTCCATAATTAGACATAAACAAATTTATAAAATATAATCTTATTTTACAATTTAGTCTTATAAAGTTAAATTAAATTTAAAATTTATTTACTAATAATGATTGATTTTTTTTACTGCAAGTCTCCTTCAATTTTTAAGAGACATATACTTGTGATATATATAAATAAATAAAGAGGATAAAGTTTCGATAATAAACAAAAGACATAATGTGAAACATGTAGGAACAAAAACATCACTACTGCTATTTATCAGCAACAAAGAATGCACGAATAGCAAAGCAACAATTCAATAACAGCAATAATATTTCGGAAAATATTTTTTGACTACTTAATTTTGACAATTTTCTCTAATAATCTTAGGTGTTATTTTTTAAATGATTTTTCATTTTTTTTTCTCATTTTCAATATTCAAAAACGATTTAGAAGATAACACCTCATATTGTAAGAAAAAATTATTAAAATTTAGCAGTTAAAATAACATTATCCTAGTATTTTATATAGAACATCGATGAAAAATGCCATTTATGCAGGATTTTAAGAAGGCAGTTCCGTACTCATCATCATTTTCTGTTAAGAAAATGTTAACACTTTAAAAACCGATGCAATTGCATGCAATAAGAGTAAAGGAACCTGTTTGCAGAAGTGATTGTGAGTAATCTAGAGGGTGCATGATAAACGCTCACATTCATAACAACAGTGTAATTTTTGTTCACTTTAATAACAATATTCTTTACTTTTAGATGTTACGGATATGAGAAAATGAAGTTCCTATTTATTAATTTGTTCTCTTTACCATGAAAAGCAGAATAGAATGATATGCTATCATCAAAAGGTTGATGACAAAAATCTTGCATTTCTTTTGTTAATGTCAACATCGAAGAGAATAATCCTTCTCTCTCTGTCACATTGTTGACTGTGTTTGATGGTTTTAAATGTTCCACAACACGTGGATAAGCTACACTCTATTAGTTCGTAGAGAATAATATATAAATGTTGACATGAACTTATATATTTTGATGCCTTGTTTCTGACATAAAACAACTGGTGCATTGAAGCAATGTACTACCTCCAAGATTTTTCAGTTCCTGATATAGTTTATGGATCCTGCAGAAGATCCTTGAGAGTTTGGTCATTATTAGGGTTAAATAATCACATTATGTAGATGTCTTTTTTTCTTCTTTGGTTATCAGATGAAGGTATCTGAAAAATTGGGTGTGTATCAGTAGAAAATGCTGATATTCTGTGTCATCTTCTTATGCAGCACTTGTATTGTAGAGAATGTTCATATTCCATGACATTGTTATCTACTATATGTCTCAACAATTTTAGCTAACAAAGAAATCCTTAATGTTACCAAATTGTAGTTACCAAAAAGATTGATGTTTTACTTCACTGTCTTATAAGATTGGACACTGAGGTGAAGAAAGCTGGTAACAGTGTTGGTCAAAAAGGCATAGAAAACAACATTAAATAATACAGAAGAGACTAAATTATAAAAGTATACTTATTGTAACACATAAACAACAATTTGACAAATTGACTATAGAAAAAGTTGTTTGACACCGTTTAACGACTATTTAACAATTTGTATAATAATAAAATAGTTTTAATAAAAGTTAATTTTTATATTTTTAGAAAAAAGAGAAAATAAACAATAGGAAGGATACTTTCAAATAATAAAAATAAGTAGTGTCAAAATCTCAATGTCCTTAAGTAATTATTTACTGGTCTCATATATAAAAACGTTGAGCAATTATCAAATTAATATAATTATATTGCAGTTAGCAATTTTGTTATTTGGGAGATAAAGTATAGGAAAGTTGGTAGCTGAGTGACACGTTGTCAAAAAAGTCATCGAAAACTAACGTTTGTTTTTTGTCATTTTTTTTATAAATATACGTATAGAAATTAGACAATATTGCTCATACATTAAAATTAGATTGTACATAAATTAAAAATAAGTTTTAAAAGAAACTATTGGTTAATTTTAATTTATAAAAAAAATAGTTTTATTTTGATTTGATTTTAATAAATACTTTATAGAAGACTTTAGAGAGACCCTTAATTTCTATCTTGACGTGGTTTAACTTCTTCCATACATGTTCATTTCCTTGTCAATTTCAAAAGGATGGGAATCCTTAAGTGTGACAAAAAAATAGACTAATTAATTAATGTGTCCCACTTTTTTGTTGTTGCAATAAATATGTTCCACAATAATTATGTTTTGTGTCTCTCTTTCATAACATGATGTTTTCACGAGTAGATGTTGTTCACGAAGACTAATAATATCTTTTGCTTCTTCTTAATC